>ULYR01077705.1_pt1 | contig 18662 bp, 7 predicted proteins | sample 1962341 | NCBI WGS metagenome assembly ULYR01 (sample SAMEA4835868, study PRJEB28245) | human gut metagenome | biome: gut microbiome; material: fecal sample | place: Denmark | collected 2008 | reverse complement strand
ATTTCTACGGATTTACTACATCGCATGACCTGCCGTCAAAACCTGTTCCTGCGCCTTATTTACCGCATCACATAATTCGCCAAAATAAAACATCTCATCTTCCTGATAACAGGCTGCCAGCAATGCATCCAACTCATACATTGGGTTCCATTTACGCATACCACATGCTGCAAATGTGCTGTTGACCATGTCCCGAAAAACATCTAGAGCTTCTCCCTGCTCATATCTGCTCTCTTTTTGCTCGATCGAACTTTGATATTGCTTTTGTGCAACATACAGTATCATCGGCAGAAAATCCTCGCGCTGAATGAGCTGGCATCTTCGATGATGTTCTTTGCTGAATTTCTCGACCCAGACCTTAGCCTCCAAGACCGTCTCCGCATAATAACTATCCTTCGTGTAATCTGCAATAAATCGACCGATCCATTCCGGGCAAGCCTCCTTTGACTCCATATCGGAAAGTACATTCAGTGCAATATTGGTGCGTATTTCCCGCTCTTTCTGTAAAGGAGTATTTAGCATATCCGACAAATGTTTGGACGTTAATTCCGGCAGAGGTGATTGCTTTACCTCATTTGAAAACAGTTCAATGATCGTAGAATTATACGCCTTCTTAGAATTGACCATATGATTCAATTCGTGAAGCATTTCCAATACATCATTATTTACATCTTTTTTCTTGCGTCTGGCTCCGGCGATATATTTCTCGATCAACTGATACTCCTTTTCAGATTCCGCAGAACATTTCATCCTGATCCATGTTGCAAAATCTGTCTCGCGGATCAGATTATCCAGGCTGCGTTTTGCATCCTCTCTGATCACGTCTATTATCATATATTTGTAAGTATTCAGATAGTCTAGAGTTGTCAGACTATATCCCTTGAAAAATTGGCTGTTTTCCCGCATCCACTTCATGAATGCCTCTTTGCTGCTGTTTTTATGATAGGCAAACTCCTGCATGAGCTGATTCGTACTATGCGTATGTATTAATTGCGTCTGCGTTTGGAACGATTTCTCATAGCCATCGATCATCTTAAGTGCTTGTTCATAAGAATAATGATGATCCAAACAATATAAAAAGATAACTTCTCTGTAATCATTATACTGTGCCGCCGGCTGACCAATTCCTTCCTGCAGAAAATGATTCAACCGCTGCACACTAAATCCCAAACAAAAGCTGATCATGTATGCCTGAGCTCGATTTGGCGTAGCCATACCATTGATCCCAAACCACCGGCGCATTGTTGGTCTGGAAGCCGGATATGGTTCGGTCAGCTTATTCATCATAATGCGGAATGCCTTTTTACGGTCTGCTTCTTCCTTCCCCTCCACACCCATGAGTTCCATCATATACCAACTACTCTCCCGGTGCTTTTTCTCCAGAATATCTTTTACTTCCGCATAAAATTTCTTTTTTGATTCATCGCGTCTTGTTGTATTCATGCCGTACGTTCTCCATTTCTTCTTACTGTCTTTATTCATTAAGGAATGACACCAACAAACTTTTTCTTAGACTTGGAAGGTTTCTTCGTCGCTGTTACAGTTCTCTGTGGAGATACTGTTTCCTTGGATCTTGCAGTGCTTTTTGGCTTAACAGTCCGCTTCGGTTTCGCTGACTTTTTTGGTTTCGTGGTGCGCTTTGGCTTTGCCGTTTTCTTTGGCGTCACTGTCTGCTTTGCATCCGCTGTCTGTTGCGGATCCCCCACTGTCGATGTTGCGGGATTGTTCTTCTGTGCCCCTGCGGAAGCTTTCGCATTCGTCTCATCCGCATGATCGGTACTAATCGCCTGTCCGGAAGCAGTCTTTGATTCTGTCATGCCTGGTCTGCCTGACGCCACAGGTGATCCAATGGCTGACAATTTGCCGCCCGTTGTCAAAAGCGCACAGACAGCTAACACTCCTGCCAACACCACTGCGCCCCCTGCCAACAGTACGCGTTTGCTCTTGTGCTGAAAATACAATACCACTCGCTGCACCCAGCCTCTCGATTCATACAGTGCCGCTTCTAATGATTCCATGCTTTGAAATCTGCGATTTGCTTTGACGGCCATGCCTCGCATGATCGCATCCTCTTCTGTCGCAGACAACCGAATATGTGGCATATCCCGCAACAGCTTGATGTCATCATGGATCATTCGCTCAATCGACTCGTTTGGCACGATCCCTGTCAACATAAAATACATTGTCGCACACAAAGAATACACGTCAGACCAAGCTCCCCAATTACCTCTGCCGCGATACTGCTCCTCCGGCGTATATCCGCGCTTAAATAACACCGTCATGCTCTGTGTCATAGTCTGACGTTCTGCTCTGGCTGACCCAAAATCAATTAAGACTAACTCTTCCTTTTGATTGACTAATATATTATCCGGGCTGATATCTCTATGAATGATCCCTGTCTTATGGATCGCAGATAATGCTTTGATCACCGGATGTATCATTTGGAGTACACGCTCTCCGGCAATCGGACCGTGCTCTTTGATATATTCTTTTAGCGTGATCCCGTCTACATATTCCATAACCAAATAAGCTGTTCCATTCGCATAAAAGAAATTAATAACAGAAACCACGCCGGCGATGCCGTGAAACTTTGCTAAGATCTTTGCCTCATTATAAAATTTTTCCAGACCATTCTTGTAACTTTCGTCCTCGTCCCCGGCATACACATATACCGTGTTTCCCGTATCACTTTCCTCTTCCAACATATCTCTGCTCACATGATTGATCGGAAAATATTCTTTAATCGCTACAATCTGGTCGAGAAGCATATCCCTGCCAATATATGTAATTCCAAAGCTCCCCTCACCGAGAACTCTGCCTATCAAATATCGTTCTTTTAATATACTCCCCAGACGAATGCAACGTGGTGCTCTATCATAACTTTCCAGAGAAAACCCACACAGTGGACAAGTTGATCTTTTGTCTTTTCCCTTGGGAAAGGCTTTCATGCACCCCATGCAGTATGTCATTCGTTCTGTTGTCATACGCTGTCCATCCTTGTTATTCATTACTTATGCTTACATTTTTAAGAATAGTATATCACAAATTCGCAACGCAAGGGAGCTTGTTCACTTGCGCAGAATTTGTGAACGACAAAATCATAAAGTGCAATGCACGACAGATGCGAAGCATCTGGATTTTGGAGTTATTATATCACAAACTTGATACCCATTAAAATTTTTCCGTTTTTTTCATTCTTCATCGTATCGACACTTTCGCAACATTAGAATACACACTTTTTACTTTTTTTCCTCGCACTTTTCGATAGGTCTTCACCCGAAAATAATATGTTTGTCTGCGGCTGCTGCAGCGTATACGAAAACGACGGCGATTTTTTCGGATCGAACTGGATGTTAACGGCAGTCTCTTCCAACCTCTTTTTTTCATGCGATAATAAATTATAACATTTGTGCCCTTGTATTTACACAATCGCAGCGAAATATAGCGGATCGCGCCGACCCGTCCTGCACCTGCTTTGATCTTTGGACGTATCATATTATTGGCAGCCTTTTGTCTGGATGTCGTCATCTTTTTGGATACTGCATTTTTCTTTGGTTTTGATTTCGCTGTCGCACGTGGTTTCACGGTTGGTCTGACCGTTGCAATCGGAATTATCCCCGTTGAAGCATCAATGTCCTCTTGCGTGATCGTATCATTTGCTACCTTTTTACCCGTCATCGGATCCCGATATGTTCCGTTTTTCAGATCATTGAGCGCCGCCTTGAAACCGGTGATCGTAAACGTGATCTCTATGCTGTCCATCGGTACCGCAATATTGCCATATCTGGCAGCCGCATATAACGGTCCGCAAGTTTCCCAGCAACATGTCAATGCATAACAGGCAGCGTCCTCGTTTTCCAATAAAACCGGAGTAAGTCCTTGTTCTACCGTCACACCATCTACTTTCAGAGAGACATTAGAAATGTTAACTCCGGAATAGATTCCTGTCCCATTTTTCTCTGTCTTCACAGACAGATCCGTTGCGATCTGCAGTATATTATACTTTTGAGACGCGCTTAAATTAATTCCACTAATGCCAACCGTATACTCACCATCCCGGTTAATAAACACATCTTTCACGGTTGTCGTTGCCGCATCCACTTCCTTACCATTTGCTCGAATATATGAATAACTGGATAGGTAGGTGTCTTTGGTAAAACTACTGCGATAATCCCAAGTCGAATCCATCTGGTAGGATACATAGGCGTGTATGCCTTTCTGCGCCCAAAGCTCGTGATCGATATACGGTGCCGGCGTTGCCGTTGGCTTCTCGTGCGCGTTCCCATTCGCATTTCCATTTCCATTCGTATTGGTATTCTTTGAAACGTCGGATACCGTAAACGCCACCTCGATGACAGAGCCGGCGCCTAACGTCAGTATCTTTTCGCTGAACAGATCGATCATATCCCATTCATTAAAACCATATGACGTATACTCTTCTCGATAATTGTTGCAATAATCAGCAACATAATAATGATATGCCAAATACGGATTTAGAATCGTTGCTGCGTAATTTTTTTCTTCATCCGAATCACGATATCCCCATAAACTTCCCGGGTGCAACAGTTTTCCATTAGAAAAAGAATACTCGTTCTTCTGTGTACCGTCCGCAGATGTGATCGTCATACCGGTAACGTCTACTTTCATCTTGCTTCCCGAATACAGATTGGTATCCAGCCAGATCATCTTCATTCCATCATCCAATGCTGTCGTGTAAGAAATGGTATAATCTCCCTCTTTTGTGATCTGCATCACATCTGTAGTTGTAAAATCTGCAAAGATCACCTCATCCCAATTCTCTGACACATAACTGATCCCTACACGAAAGTCATCGTCTTTCCCCTGGAACTGCTTTGTCGCTTCATAATTTGGCGTACCACACACTGTCTCATTTTCCTCAGCCGCCGCTTTTTGGATCATGCTATTTGAAAAACCTGGCATCGAACACAATAATGCCAGTACCACAATACACGCAATTCGCCTTTGTCTTATTTTCATAATGCTCCCCTTACCATAATTCTACTCATTCACCATAAAAATCTACAGGATATTTCCATCCGTTCAGATTAAACTCCTTTTATTATACCAATAATCGCCAGCCGATACAAGAAGCAAAAAAGCAAAGCCAGCGCTTTTATCACACTACACAACAGCAATTTCCTATTAAAGCAAAAAAGCATAGTCTTTTCGATCTCTCGAATTGACTATGCTTTTTAGAAAGAGGGTTTATAAGTATTGTCCGCACAGGATCATTGTTCCTGTGCGGAACACAGGACAAACAAGATAACTCTCTTATTTCTTGATCTTTATCTTCTTCGTTTTACTGTATGGACCAAATATCTTCTTTCCCTTTTCATCTAATCGGTAAGCGCGTACACGAATATAATAGGTCTTCTTTTTCTTCAGCTTCTTGATCGTCAGTTTTCTCTTCTTCGTCAGTTTCGTTTTAGCCTTTTTGAACTTTTTGTTCGTGCTATACTGCACGCAGTATCCATTCGCTCTGGCAACTACTTTCATGGAAATGACTAACTTCTTGGAAGCCTTGTTCTTAACCGATAAGAATCTCGCTTTGCCAACGACAATCTTTGGTGCCGCCTTTTTCGGCTTATCACTTGGTTTTACAGTCGGTCTCACCAGCGGCGTATGTGTTGGTTTGACAGTCTGTGTTGGCACCGGTCTCTTCGTCGGCTTAACAACCGGTCTCTTCGTCGGCTTAACAGTTGCAACCGGATTCTGTGTCGGCTCGCCACTAGGAGATGGGGTCACATTTGGATCATCTTCCGGCTCCGGTGTCGGAATGACAACCGGATCATCACCTTCCATCTCATAGGAAACATCAGGCGTTGCATCCATTCCAACATCATACGTCTTGCCCTCCTCTGCTCCCAACGTGACATTGATCTTCTTCGTCTCGATACCATTGGATACGATAATGGTTCTTGCAACCTTCTTCTCGTAACGATTATATACATCCAATGCTTTAAGCTTTCCATCTTCAATGACTGAAGTAAACGTCAATGGTCTGTCATACTGCTTCGAAGGTTTTACAATACTAAAGGCTGCCGTATTATCGATCAGATTCAGTTCCTCTGCTGCAGCACTGCCATTGTATGCTGTTGCCTGCAACGATATTGATACATTCTTGGCTTCACTGGTAAATTTCGGTGTGTAGTTAAACTGTAACACATATTCACCACGGTTGATCGCTTCCATAGCATCTTTACCACTAATAACGATCAACTTCTTATCCTCATCAAATGATGCACCGGCAGTTGTCGGCTTCACAGTCACTGCTTTCTTATCGACAGATGTCAAGGCAACACGGATCGTATCATCCTCTGTCAACGCCTTTGTACCGGCATTGCTGATAACGACCTGTACAATACGCTCTCCACCTTGCAGATTCTCTACCACTTCCGGATTACCAAGTACCATATCCGTACCAAGCAGTGTTAACTGTGCCTTCGCAGTTGCTCCATTGTCTGCTGCAACCTCAAAAGTCTCATTTTGCAAGGTATTGCCAAGTGTGTAACTAAAGCTCACCTGACCACGCTCTCCACTCTCCAAATGAATTGGAAGCGCATCCGCAACCGTTGTACCTGACTGTTTCACTGTGACAGAATCCATAGCCTTCCGTCCGGCATTCGCAAAGGACAGTGTCACATTGATCGTACTATTCTGCTCCACATTCTGTCCAAAAGTATCTGCCGATACCTCTGATAACTCATTCTGAATGGTCTTCGTACCGGTGATCAGTCTTGCCGGCTGCTCCTCGTCCTTTGTCTGCGTCAGATCGGTATCTTTCGTCGTCTCAGACTGTGTTGATGTCTGCGCACATGAAACTGTTGTAAAACGGTCACCATCTACTACCACACTGCCTCCTACCAACATCTCATTAGCAGACGCCGTACCGGTAATCTCATACTGCATCGACAGTGTCCCCGTCTTTGCATTCAAGTATTTCACATACGTATGCATCTTAGAGTCATCGCCTGCCGACTGCCAATACACAGCAGTGTCACTGATCGTATCTCCACCTTTGGCAAAATCAAAATTCTCCGTAACTTCTCCGGAGTCTTTCATAGAAACTGCATTAGCACTGCCGTCTTTTTGATAACCCTGTAATGCCAAATACGAATCTGTAAGTTCACCTTTTTTGTATTCCGACTGCTTCCATGCTGCTAAGAACATACCACCGTCGTTCGTTACATATTTCACACGTGGCTGCGTCTCTCCCGCATCATTACAGGTGATTCGGTTTACACTCTTCTGGGCTCCATCCTTCACAATATATGAATAAAGCTCTCTCTCCTGCACCTCTTCACTGCTGCCCATGGTTGCCAATACCATCGCCGTACCATCGTCAGACAGTGCTACATCATACGCCTGGGCTCCCTTAATCTCGCCACGTTCCAAATAAGCCGGTGCACTCCAATCTGTTCCATCATAGTAACTATAACAGATCTTCTTTTCTCCCATCATATCTTTTTGAAGTGTTTCTGCATCCGTATCCGCAAGATTATAGGTGTCACTCTGCCATACTACAATTGCTTTTCCGTTGTTTACTGCTACTTCCGGTGCCATATCGGCCACATTATTTGCAGTAAGCGTCGTATGCTTTCCATTAACATATACATGAATCTCGGAGGAGTTAAACGAAGCGTTTAATTCTTTGCTGTCAACATTTCCATCCGAATCAATGTCAGAATCATACACGGCAGAATCAAAGGCTAATACCTTTAATCTGCCATCAGAAGCATAATCTACTGAATTAACCGTTTCCGATTTGCCTTCTGTTCTCCATGAAGTAAGTACTTCCGGTTTCGTCCATTCTCCGCTTTCTTTTGTGCTAACCGCAGGATTGATACTTACAAGATCCTCAAGCGTATCTGAATAGGTGAGTGCCATACTGTTGCCATTGGCTGCAAGCACCGGCGGCACATCCGGATTGATATACTGTGTCCAATCTGCGCCCTTCTTCTTCGAAGAATACCGTACCACCTTACCGGTAGTCTCATTACTCATATTTGCAAAGTCCAACGGATTTGGTCGCCCTGCCGGGAATTTGTCCCAATCCTGATACGTTCGTACCTTACTGAAGCCGGTTCCGCATATTTGTTTGTGATACCGAATAAATAATCCTTTGTACTCAAAATCTAAGGAGATGCTTCCGGTAAAATTCAAACAGCCACCATAATAGGCTTTGGTCTTCTTAAGATCACTGAATGTAACGATACGATTGTCATATCCGATAGACAACCGTCCAACCGGACCAAACTTGATCTTTACAATCTTACCATCAAAACCAATTCCTCCACTGGCACATACATAACCCTCTACGCCTACGAGAATGTCTGATACAAAATTATATTCACTGGTAACCGTCAGATTATTCGTCTGGAAATTCATACCAACGAACTTATCATGATATGGATTCTGGCCACTAAGCAGCGCATCGACACTGACAGTACATCCCACTTTGATTCCATAATAGATTGGGATGATGCCAACCATCGTATTGTTATTAAAACCAAATTCATAACCCAGTGTTCCGGCAATACCACCACCGGTATAGGTCAAGATCCATTTGCCATCAATATAGTCTGCCGTACCAAATGCATATCCGGACAGCGTCTTGGACACTTTATTGTCACGCAGATCATTGATCGTCTCTGTCACTACCGATACAACATTATTTTCATCGAGTCCCGCTGTACCAATGGCAACCATAAAGGTTTTCTTCAGCGGATTGTCGGTATCCTGGTATGCGATCTTCATTGGCAATACCTTCGGAATATTAAAGGATAACTTACGGTTAATGACCTCTCCGGCTGATATCTGCGGCGTCTCGATCGTTCCACAGAAGTTTACCTCTGTCGGCTTCGCCGGCTTACCAATCTCTGAAATATTACATACGGTATAGTCTGCCGGCTGATCTGCAAGCACCTCTCCACTCGCTGCTTTGATCTGATACTGCGGCGTAAACTTACCTACTGCTGCGTTTTTGGTGTTGATCGCAAATTCTGTTTGCTTCCACTCATATTTCATACCATCGACGGATGCCACGCTCTCAGAAACGCTAGGGATCTCCTTGTCATTAATAAACATGGAAACCGTATGTTTCTGTGAAACCTGAGAGTATACGATCACTTTCTTATCATATCCTTTATAAAGCGTAAGATCGCGAACAAACTCATAATTTTGATCTCTGGATGTTAATACGCAGTCATTCGTTCCATAGCAAGGCTGCAGCCATATGGACGTTCCGGTATTTTCCTGATATCCGTCTCGATACAATGGATAACGCACAAGCTGTGCCGCATAGGCATCATCCTTTGCCGTGACCTCCACTAACACATCGGCGTCCTTCAGTTCCTGCACATCCTCATACTCTAATGTGATCGTCTCTGAACTCCTGGACAATTTCTTCGCTTCTGTTTTGTTGGCGGAAGCGATCACGTTTCCATCCAGATCCACGATAAAGGATCGAACTGTAATATCAATATCCTCATCATCATGTCCATATCCTTTTAACGTCACATTTTGTTTGTAAGTGGACGATACCGGATATATATTGATCGGATAAGAGCCATCACTCTCACCACTCTTCAAATCTTCTAACGGTACTTCGGACTTGCACACGCCACAAGTTACTCCAACATCACGATAACTTGTTCCAAGCTTCCATACCACAGCATCTCCGTTGGATAACTGTTTCACCGTTTGATTGGAAGTATTCATCTGTGTCCATTTAACGTTCTTCTTAACCTCTGCCTTTGCTGCATAGCTTGCTTTGTCATTGTCCGCCAAATAGGACTTGTAGCTGTCAGCCGTGACAGGTCTGATAATATAAAGCGCATCCTTTAAGGTTGTCACATAAACACTCAGACGGTAAATCTGTTCTGTGGTCTCATCCGTGATCGTCACATAGGCAAAACCTTCATTTTTGCCGATCAGCGTAAGCTTCGTCCCCTCTACCGAACAATCTAAGATATCTTCCTTTGAAGATACCGCCGTAAATACATCATCTTCCGATGCACCGCCCTTAATATCCAAATGACGTACCATCGTAGCCTGATTCAGCTCATTGTAAAAGGTATCCGCATCATCTGCATTTTTTACTGCTTTGGCAATCGCCGTCCGATTGGAAAGTCTATAAATTTTTGATATAGGTTCTCCATTTTCCTCCACAGAAAGCGGGGTCTTCTTTTTCTTTTTCCAAGTAGCATACATCGTTAAGGTCTTTTCACCCTCATAACGGGAACCGGCCTCATACATATCACCGGTACCGTCCTTCTTGGTATTCCAACCTATGAACTCATATCCTGCTCTCTTCGGCTCTTCCACCGTAAGAACCGAATTATAAGTATCCTCTTTACACTGCGTATTCGGCGATTCGATCACCTTATCCGTAGTGTTCACATTGTAATTCAATGCATACTCGCCATCTGCCATTGCTTTATCCGAAAACGTATCGACCGCATCCATAACCTCCGGCGTGATACCGTTTGTTACCGGCTTCTCCCAAGCAATGTAGTCGCCCTTTTTATATCCTCTGTTGCAAGACATATAATAGCCAAATCCATTCGAGCTTACAAACTGGATTCCATTCTCATCATATTTCGTAACTTTACCCATGCACAGCAAGCCCTTAATACCATCTTCATATACTCTATTCATATATTTTTTGCCCTTAGCGGTCGAGCATACATTATCCGCTGTACCGACTAAAGATTTGTCCGGCAGATTCTTAGACGTGCCAGCAACAACCGGCTTATCATTTTTCTCATACATAAACAGTGCAAACGGATATCTGTCATCTCCGCTATAACGGAATATAAAATAACGATCCTTTACCTGCTTCTCCGAATACTGATGTCCCCTTGAGGCGTTGGCCGTTCCCCAAGAAGCATCATATGGATAACCATTGATCTTATTTGCTGACGTTACATTATCAAAAAACTGATTGCTGCTTAACTTTACCTTAAACAGACCAGACTCATAATGGCGATCCCACGTTGCATACATGGTCGCAGTTCGATTGGAAGTATACGTGCCGCCGGCTGCATACGTGGTGCCGCTTCCGTCTGCCCGTGTATTCCATCCGGTAAAAGTATATCCACTTCTCTTCGGCACTTTTGAAGACAACGTCAACGGCTGTCCTCCCTGTTTGACCTGATCTTCCGGCATATCCGTAACCGCTTCACCATTTGCCTGATACATGACTGCAAACTCACCGGCAGTCAACTGGTGTGACGAATAATCCGTCATTGCAGCAAGCTCTTTCACGGTTGCCTTCTTCGCAGTCGATTCCCATGCAATCTTCTCTCCAATACCACGCCCCTGATTGCCGCTCAGGTAATAACCAAATTTATTTTTGCTTATAAAATACATTCCGTTAGAATCTGCTTTTCCGACCTTGCAAAGTGCCATAACACCTTCCACACCATCGGCATACGTTTCCTTCATATACTTCTTAGCAGTGGCCGTCAGTGTGACATTTTTCTCAAGTCCGATACGAGATCCCTCGAGCAGGCGATCCGATTGATCTACAACGACCGGTGTACCATTCTCATCGTACAAACACAGCGCGATCGGATAATCCTCGTCACCGGAATACTTGAGAACAAAATAACGTTCCTTCATAATTTCCGTTGTCAGCTGCTGACCCTCGGAATCATTAGCACTGCCCCACGATGCATCATATGGCAGTGCATTCAGTCTACCGGTACTCATGATATAGTCAAACAACTGATCAATACCGTAGCATCCTGAAAAAACACCTGTGGTGTATTCTCCTTCTCTTACCACAGACTGTGAGTCTACTGATGCTGCCTTGATCGTGATGCCCTCAAAGGATGTTGACGAAAAGACCATTCCCAACGTCAGCACACAGCAGATCACACGCTTCATAACCTTGTGTAAATTCATAGGTTCCCTCCTTCTTCTATTGTTTCCATTGTCTGTTGCAAAACAAAACCTCATACATTACTATACTTTCTTCAACCTGCCACACCGCATTCCTATCACATTTACCGGCTGGAAAGTTGAGTTCCCCATGTAGAAATTATATCATCTTTGGAGGGAGGGGGTGCCCACGTGGCGTGAATGGTCAAAATAGGGTGTGAAAAGTATAGGGGATGAAGGACACAGAAACAGACAGAATAGAAAAACAGGGCTGCACCTCAACTTATATTGTTAAAGTGGCAGCCCTATGTTTATATACTATTTTCTAATAATTTCGTCATCATGCCTTAACTACTTTTACATTCTTATTTCCCTTTTTCTTTAAGAATTTCTTGTATTTTTTCAGCATCTTCTTCGGCACTTTAATGACTAATTTCTTATGTGTTCCCTTGAAGGCATTGCTTCCAATGGAACTGCTTGTTAACTTGGTCGACTTGATAACAATCGTCTTAAGATTCTTACATCCGCGGAATGCATTTTTACCGATGCTTGTAATATTGCTATCAATTGTTACCTTTTGTAATTTCTTATTGTTCGCAAATGCTTTTGGTGCGATAGAAGTAACTGTATAAGTAATTCCGGCAATTTTTACTTTCTTCGGTACATTTACCTTTTTACTTTTTGTTACCTTACTATATGCCACCGTTGGTTTCTTAGCATTAGAAGAAATCACTTTGTAAGCTCCCTGCTTATTTTTCAAAGTTGTTCCTTTAGCCGCCGGTTTTTTCACTGGAGCCGGGGTCTTAGTAGGTATCGGGGTCGGTGTAACATCCGGCTCGTTGCTCGGCGTTGCCGTCGGCTCTTCTGTTGGGTCTATTGCAGGCTCTTCAGTCGGAGCTATTGTTGGCTCATCTCCTGGTGTTACTGTTGGCTCTACACTTGGGAGCGGCACTATCGTTGGTGCCATACTTGGCGCTATCGTCGGCGCTGTCGTTGGTTCTGGTACTGCTGTTGGCTCTGCACTTGGTGCTAATGTTGGTGCCATACTTGGCGCTATCGTTGGTGCCGGTACTGTCGTCGGCTCTGCACTTGGTGCTACTGTTGGTTCTGTCGTTGGTTCTGTACTTGGTACTAATGTTGGTGTCACAGCTGTTGGTGTCGGACTTGGCACCAAAGTTGGTTCTGCACTTGGTGCTGTCGTCGGTGCCGGCATTGCTGTCGGTGTCGGTTCTGCACTTGGCACAGGTGTTGGCTCTGCACTTGGTGCTAATGTTGGTGCCGGCACTGCTGTTGGCATTATCGTTGGCACAACCGTCGGCGCAATGGTTGGCGTTGCTGTCGGCATCATAGACGGTACAGCCACAGAATTATCCACCGAAGCATCAATATCAGCCTGCGTAATATCTGTATTCTGTATATATTCACCCGTCATCGGGTCTTTATATGTACCATTTCGCAAATCCGTTAATGCTGCTTTTAGACCAGAGACGGTAAAAGTAATCTCAATGCTGTCTTCCGGAGTCGGAAGTATCTCATCTTTGGATTCAACATACAACGGACCACTATTTTCAATGCCAAAACAATTTTTTAAAATGAAACAGTAAAAGTTTTCATCTTCTTTTTGAGGCAGATTCATTCCTGATGCAACTTCTTTTCCGTCAATCTTTATTGATGCATCCGTCACTTTCACATCCGAATATATTCCATTACGGTTATTTTCGGTTTTCGCCGAAATGTCTGTCGCTATACCGAGAATATTAAATGCTTTCGAGGCAGAGAGGTCAACGCCTTTTAATGCAACCGTATATTGTCCGTCTCGATTAAGAAATACATCACGAACCTGTACATCCGCCGCATTGACCTCTTCTCCACCTGCCTTTATATAGTTATAATTAGAATCCATCTTACTGGTTCTATATGTATTTCGATAGTCCCATGTTCCATTCATCTGATACGCAATATATGCATGAATACCTTTCCGTGCCCAAAGCTCATTATCAATGTAATCTTTAGGCTGTTGCGTTGCAATCGGTGTTGCTGACACTTCCGGAGTATTCGCAGGCTCTGATGATGGAACAAATGTCGGTGGCAGCGTTGGGTCGCTTGGCTCTGTTGTTGCTTCCTTCACATTCTTTACCTGAAATGACACAGTAATCGTCGAGCCTGTTCCTAATGTTTTGACATCAGTAGCAAACATATTGATGGAATCATCTGAATCAAATCCATATTTTTTATATTCATCTCTATAATTATCAGCCGAACTATTTATGTAGAAATAATACTTCAAATATGGATTTAATATTGTTGCTGCATAATTCTTTATGTCATCAGAATCCCGATATCCCCACATGCTGCCTGGCTTGATCATTTTCCCATTGCTAATGTTATATGTATCCGTCTTAGTTCCATCAGCAGAAGTAACCGATACACCGGTAACATCCACTTTCATATTGCTACCCTTATACAAATTAGTATCCAGCCAAAGCATCTGCATTCCATCATCATCCGCTGTTGTGTATGAAATTTCATAATTTCCTTCACCTGTAACCTGCATCGCATGCGAGGTAGTAATATTCGCAAAATAGTTCTCATTCCAATTATCTGACGCATATGAGATTCCAACTCTAAAATCATCATCCGTTCCCCTAACCTGAGGCGTTGAACTATAATTAGGTGTACCATGAACAACAGGTTTTTCCGTAGGATCTGTACTTGCAGACGGATTACTCGTCGGATTTACACCTGGCGAAACCATTGGTGTACTCGTCGGCTCTGAGGTGGGTGCTCCTGTCGATTCCTCATAATCGTCACGTTGTTTCACGGTATAGTTAACTGTTATTATTGCCCCCTCTTGAACTGTAATCTTGCTTTCCGAAAGCAAATTCACCCCATCCAATGCATTGAAATTATAGTCAACATATTTTTTACGATAATTATCATACTCTTCACTGATATAATATTCATACCTTAAATTCTCATTCTTAATTGTTGCTGCATAATTTTCCTTGGCATATGTATTTCGATATCCCCACAAGCTTCCCGGCTGTCTCAGTTTTTCATTGTCAAGCGTATACAGCTTTTGATATGCTCCATCAGGAGTCGTGATCGTCACACCTGTGACATCCACTTCCATTCTACTACCTTTATATAAATTGGTATCCAGCCACAATAATCCTATGTCAGAATTTGTTGCTATAGTGTAACTAGCCGAGTACTCCCCTTCGCCCTTTACCTGCATTACCTGATCTGTGTCAAAATCAGTAAAATTGTTCTCTTTCCAATCGGCTGAAACATAAGTTAATCCGACACGAAAATCATCATCTGTACCTCGAGTCTGCTGAGTCGCACTGTAATTAGGTGTTCCATGAACAATTGGGTCCGGTGTTTCTGTCGGTGTCGGCGTGTATGACGTTTGAACTGCACCGTATAAAGTAACTTGCACATCCTGAAATTGAAGATAAGATTCTTTATCTAGGGCAGGAATTCGAACTGCCATATAATTTGCAAATTGAATTAAGGTATCCCCTCTATAACTAACAGTGTAGTATGCATCTTTTGTTAATTTGGCTGTAGTCGTAGCAACTCCACCATCCGTAAAATTGTAAATATCCTCATTATCACTATCAAAATTTAGTTGTGCCTCTGCCTCGCTATCCTCTATCGTCTCTAGCGACAGATCGACACGTCGAGCATAAAATGAAATGTCAATTCCCGTGAAACTCCATTGTTTTAATCTATCCGAAAATTCATGTGATGGATTACACCATTTATTACCTAATTCCAAACGACAGTCACCGTCAGCACCATAAGACCATTCGGAACTTTTCAATTTTATCGTCTGCACAGAACTAGTTGTATCCGATACCGTCTCTTCTGATGCAAAAGCACTTTTTATTCCAATATTATTGAAATCACATAATGTACATGCTAATGCAAAAACCAATAGTAATGCTATTTTTCTTCGTCTCCCTTTTGTCATAACTTTCCTCCTATCATCTCAGCGGTGGTCAAATTCCATTGAACCAATTAACATGTTCTTTCATTTGAAATATACTGTAATGTAGCGTCAACTTATCATTTTCTTATCACCACCTTTCTGTTTCCTTTTTTCTTCAGAAACTTTTTGTATGCTTTATATTTGTTCTTCGGCACCTTAATGACCAGTTTCTTAGCTGTTCCTTTAAATGCATTTTCCCCAATCCGCCCAATTTATGCCCCTAATGTCACCCTTTTAAGCTTTTTATTATTTACAAATAACATGTAATATTCATGACTTTTTTCAACGTTTACCTGCACCTTAGCTTTCTCAAATATCACCGCCACAATCTTCAAACTGTTCTTGTGCTCGCTTTTCAACTTAATATATTTTTCCCAGCTTTCTTTTACATCTTCCTTTCTCCCTAACATCTATTTCCCTACATCTTCCATTAATATCTGTTGTGTTTTCTCTTTTCCGGATAACTTATTATCAGCATCTTGTTCTGGAATCAAAGCAAGAATTGCCAATGTCATTACTAACAACAATGCTGCAATTTTAATCAGTTTACTTTTTCCCATGGTATCTAGCTCCTCCTTCATACAGCTATTTCATCTTCCTCGCCTCAAGCATACACTATCCCAGTTCAAATATTTCTCCGTTTTTTTCATTTCTTTTATGTTGAGCCAAACCATCGATATTGTTTGATTTTTCTATGTTTTAGTCATTATAGAAATCTGTTAATCTATTGACCGCCCTTGCAAAATTGTATATTATGCACAATTTTTATCAGAAAATTTTGTGAAATATTTTTGATAAAATTTATACAAATGAATAATATTGTTGTTTTTCATAAGCAATATCTTGCAGACGCACTAGAGTAACGTGCATTTAACACTTCTTGCACATCACCATGTAATTACCTATACAATTTTATTTTGTGCAGCGATTCCATCCTCGTAGAACACATTTGCGATATACGAAACAAAAATTTTCCCAACAAAATCGCCAAAGTTTTGCTCTGATTTTTGTGGGGAATATACAAAAAAATAAAATGATAAATGATAGTTACTTGTTTTGTTTCGATTATTTCAGTATATACAAGTTTTTGAAGAAAATTATTATTGTAAAAATACGGAAAAAAGTTATACATACCCTGTGATATACTTTCAAATGAAACAACGCAATGGAATATTGTTTCTTTGTATGAAAATAACCATGTACAAAAGAGGGGCACAAGGTAAAACACAGAAAATTGGCATGTGCATGTACACTGCCCGTAAAATGAAGGAGGAAATGAAATGAACAGACAAAACAAGAAACGAATATCATTGTTATTGGGATTTTGTTTACTGATAACAATGGGTGGCTTTGGAAACCTTAAATGTGCAAATGCAGCGGATGCCACTATGGCTGTGGCGGATGCAGAACCAACGAAAGCGCCAACTGACGTCAAGAATGCCAATGATGTTGCAGCAATTAATATGATCATTGCAGATCAGAGAGCAAAAGGGGCGACTGTAAGTGAAAATTTGGATGATACCAATCAGTATACTTGGAAAGATGGAAGACTGGTAGAAATAAAATGGATTTCCAAATTGGATACAACAATAGACTATAAGTTGACAGGGGATATATCTTTTAATGACTTAACAGCATTAGAAACTATTGATTGTAGTGTAAGTTATGGATTAACTTCAATAGAAGTAACAGATTGTAAAGCGTTAAAGGCGCTTAAGATATCGCATTCTCAGATAACGACACTGAATATAGAAAATAATGTGGTACTTCAGAAGTTGGACTGTTCATGTACAGAGATCTCTGATTTGGATGTCAGTCATAACCCGGAGTTAGAAGAATTGGATTGTAGCAGTATTCCGATTAACTGTTTGGATGTCAGTCATAACCCGGAGTTGGAGAATTTAGAATGTGGCGAAACTCAGATTAAGCATTTAGATGTGAGCAAGTTGGCAAATTTGCAAAGTCTTTCCTGCAATAGTTTGGAGATTGAAAGTTTGGATTTGAGTAGTAATAAGAAGTTGGAGGAGTTATCATTTGACTTCTGCGAACATATTAGCAACATTGATTTATCCAATAATGTAATGCTAAGGGAAGTGTCATGTGCTTATTCTTCCATTAATGCTTTGGATGTCAGTAAAAATGTGGCATTGGAGAAACTTGACTGTTATAATACGAATATCCAAAGTTTAGATGTCAGTAAAAATGTAGAATTACAATTTTTGAGGTGCGATTCAACTAAATTGACAACTTTGGATGTTACTTGCAATACTAAATTAGAGTATTTGTCTTGTTCGTGTACGGACATTCTGTATGTAGACATCAGGAAATGTAGCAAAATGACGAAAGAGGATGTATACTGTGATTATGAAATGTTAATTGTGTACAATGAAGAAACCGCACAAATAGTTCCCGAGTGTGTTGCACTTCACAAAATCGTTACAGAGCAGAGAGCGTTAGGAGCTCAGATTGATGATTACTGGAATGGTGAAGATTATTATTGGGAAAACGGTCATTTGGTAGGAATTGACTTGTGTCAGCGAGGCTTGAAAGGAAAGATTTCGTTTGCAGGATTACCGGCATTGAGAACGATTTCAATTATAGGCAATGAGATAACGGAATTGGATGTTAGCAACATCCCTGATTTGAAGTGCTTGGAATGTGAGGACAATAAGATTACCAGATTGGATATACGAAATAATAAGAAGCTGACAAAATTTACCTATGATGATGGTGTTAAGGTGATTCGTACAGATGATGA
>ULYR01077363.1_pt1 | contig 18665 bp, 10 predicted proteins | sample 1962341 | NCBI WGS metagenome assembly ULYR01 (sample SAMEA4835868, study PRJEB28245) | human gut metagenome | biome: gut microbiome; material: fecal sample | place: Denmark | collected 2008 | reverse complement strand
TACACGCTAATTTTACAGCACATGTTTTGACCCCAACATCATATTATGTTATTAATATATTCCGGAATGCGACATTCTATGACTTATTTTTACAAAAATCAGACTATTTCTCCTCCTCCGGATGGATACTGACTCCACGGTTCATATCTCCCTGCGGATTCTTTCCGAACTCATAGTCATTTCCCGGAAGGATTGCGTTGAGTACGATACCGGAAATGGCTGCGATTGCAAGTCCTGTAAGTGTGATTGAAGTACCTCCCACATTGAAGGTAAGCCCTGATGAGAAGCCAAGCCCGCACACTAAGATTACGGCTGCAATTACAAGGTTTCTCGACTTTGTGAAGTCGACCTGGTTTTCGACAACATTTCTGACACCGATTGCGGAAATCATACCATAGAGCATGATGCTTACACCCCCGATGATTGCCGATGGCATGGAGCCGATAATCTCTGATACCTTAGGAATGAAGCTGAGCACAATTGCAAAAACGGCTGCTATTCTGATTACTCTCGGGTCATGTACATGGCTGAGCTCAAGAACACCTGTGTTCTCGCCGTAGGTCGTATTGGCAGGTCCGCCAAAGGCAGATGAAAGAGCGGTTGCAAGACCATCACCGATGAGCGTCCTATGAAGTCCCGGATCTGCGATAAAGTTACTTCCGACTGTCGCTGAGATTGCCGACATGTCACCGATATGCTCCATCATGGTAGCGAGCGCGATAGGTGCCATGACAAGTATTCCGGTAAGGTCGAACTTACATATCTGGAAAGGTGGAAGTCCGACAATACTTGCACTTGCAACACCCGCGAAGTTGAGTATTGCTGAACCATCCGGGTTGGTTACACCGCAAAGATGGAGAATAAGTGCAGCAGCATAGGAAATCACAACTCCCATAAGTATAGGAATTATCTTGAACATTCCCTTTCCCCAGATATTGAACACGATGATTACACCGAGCGCGATGAGAGCGATAAGCCAGTTAGTTGAGGCATTGTTCACCGCAGATGGTGCAAGGCTCAGACCGATACATATAATGATAGGTCCCGTAACGACGGGCGGGAGAAATCTCATAACCTTATTGACACCCACAAGCTTAATAATAAGTGCGAGTACAAGGTACAAAAGACCTGCCACGACGACACCGCCGCATGCGTAAGGGAACTTCTCAGCCATCGTCATCGCCGCATACTTTCCGGTGTCAAGACCTGCCATAGTGGCATAGCCTCCAAGAAAGGCAAATGATGAACCCAGAAAAGCAGGAACCTTCATCTTAGAACATAAGTGAAAAAATAAAGTACCGATACCTGCGAAGAATAATGTAACCTGAATGGGCAAGCCCTGTCCTTCAAAATATCCTCCGACAAGAATCGGTACCAAGATAGTTGCCCCGAACATTGCGAACATATGCTGCAAGCCAAGCAGGAGCATTTTCGGAACGCCGAGCGTTCTCGCGTCTTTGATTGCTTCGTTTTTGTTACTCATAGAAACCTCCTCATTTAAAAGGCGTGCAGGATAACCGCACGCCTGGTATTTTTTCAAATATAACAAAAAATGAAAAAGAATACAATCATATTTCTAAATTTTTATAAAAATCGTTAAATAAAAATAAGACTCCCATGCATAGTTCTCTGCCCGCTAAAAACGGTTACACCCATTAAAAAACAACAGATGTAACCGTGTGTACCATTGTTGATATTCTATATGTTAAGCAGATCGCTGTAAACCTTGAGTGCGCCCTCTGTCTCATGTGCGAGAACACGCTTAGCAAGCACCTTGCCCAGCTGTACACCCTCCTGGTCGAAGCTGTTCACGTTCCATAAAAAGCCCTGGAACATAATCTTGTTCTCAAAGTGTGCAAGAAGTGCACCCAGTGTCTTAGGATTAAGCTCATCACCGATGATAATGCTTGAAGGACGATTGCCCTCAAAATTCTTGTTTCTGTTGTCATCGCTCTTGCCGCAGGCGAAAGCAACAATCTGTGCTGCCACATTAGCGCAGAGCTTCTGCTGGCTTGTGCTGTCCTGAATAACAACATCCGTTCCTATCTGGCTGTTTCTAAAGCCAATGAACTGTAACGGAACAATGTCCGTTCCCTGATGGAGAAGCTGATAGAAGGAATGCTGTCCGTTAGTTCCCGGCTCACCGAAGATGACCGGTCCGGTAACGTAATCCACAGGTTCGCCGAATCTGTTGACCGACTTGCCGTTTGACTCCATGTCAAGCTGCTGTAAATGAGCAGGAAAACGGCTGAGCGCCTGTGAGTACGGAAGCACTGCCGTGCTTGGGTATCCTAACACATTTCTCTCATATACACCGATAAGAGCGTCAAGCATCTCCGGATTCTTCCGGATATCCTCATTCTTAGACAGCTTATCCTCAGCTGCCGCACCCTCTAAGAACTGTGCGAATACCTCAGGTCCGAAGGCAAGTGACAATACTGCACCGCCGACTGCCGAGGTGGAGGAGAAACGTCCTCCGATATAATCATCCATGAAAAATGCCGCAAGGTAATCATCGCTCTTAGCAAGAGGTGATGTCTCACTGGTAACCGCTATCATGTGCTTTGACGGGTCAAGTCCTGCCTTCTTAAGCGCATCCTTGACAAAGGATTCATTGGTAAGAGTTTCAAGTGTTGTTCCTGACTTGGATACAAGCACGAATATGGAATGTGCCACATCTGTCGAGGCAAGAACCGCAGCAGCATCATCCGGGTCAACATTGCTTATGAACTTAGCCTCCATCCTGAAGGCTCCGTTCTTCTTAGCCCAATTCTCAAGTGCAATATACATTGCACGAGGACCTAAATCGCTTCCACCGATACCTATCTGGACTACCGTTGTGAACTTCTCACCTGCCGCATTGGTTATCTCACCGTTATGCACCTTGTTGGCGAACTCCGCTATTCTGTTCTGCTGCTCAACATAGAAGCTCCTCTTATCAACGCCATCTGCATTTACTGCGTCTCCAAGCTGCCCGCGCGTCATGTGGTGAAGAACAAGTCTCTTCTCGCCTGTATTTACAACCTCTCCATTGTAGAGAGCCTCAAACTTCTCTGTAAGCTGTGCCTCCTTGGCAAGCTTTGCAAGTGCATCAAGCACCTTATCGTTTACCTGCTTTGCAGCGTAATTATATGTAAGCCCCTCCGCCATCGGTGTGCTGTATGACTTCACACGATCCGCGCTCATCACCTCTGACAGCTTAACCTTGTCCAGCTCAGACAGATTCCCATAAGAGTTAAGTGTATCCAGATTCTTCCAGTTAATCATATTATCCTCCTGTTCTGCAAACGTCCTACCTGATATAGAACGTGAGCACTGCTTATATAATTGTTAATTATTAAACAATCATCTAAATTATACTATCAAAACCTGATTAATTCAATAGTGTATTTCTTCACCTTTAAGATTGCCTATGCATACGGCATTCCGGCCTTTTTTCTTAACCACATACAGATATTCATCCGCAGCACGAAGGAAATCCCTGTCCTTGCAGTCCTCGCAGGGTATATCATGGCATATTCCCTGTGAAATGGTGACAATAGAATATTCACCTGAACCATTGTACTGCATATTAAGGTCATAAACCTGCTGTCTCAGCCTCTCTGCCGTCTCTTTGACCTCTTTCGCCTCCACACCGGCATACACGATTACGAACTCGTCCCCGCCATACCTCGCACAGAAAATATTTTCATTCTCTATGTCTGCGAGCAGACCTGCTACCGCTTTCACACATTCATCGCCCGCCTGATGTCCGTATTTATCATTATACTGTTTAAAATAATCTATATCCAGTATCTCATACGACAAAGGTATGTGCTCAGCCCTGCACCTTTCAAACGCCTCCTGTGTAAATCTCGACATGCGGTACCTGTTGGCAATTCCCGTGAGCTGGTCTGTCTCTGCTTTTTCTGACAGTCTCTGTGTCTCCAGCTCAAGCTGCTTCTGTCTTTCCTTTATCGTATCGAGGGAATTCCTTACACGCAGTATTGTGGCTATCATCTTCTGCTTGTCCTTCTCCAGCTGAACGCTCAGGTCAAAGAAGCTGTTCATTGCCTCAATACATTTTTGTTCACAGTTATTCCTGCGGTACAGCCTGATCTTAAGCTCAAGGTATTTCCGCTTAATATTAGCTATTCTGGTCTTCTTTATCGGCTCCTCTATTTTATTTATGATTTCTACGACTATATCATCCCTGTCAAGCTCAAGCATCAAAAGGCAGAACTCATACAGATCACCAAATATGTCCATAATCAGTACTCTGCCGCCAAGTCTTTTCTCAAGGTCAGCTATGTACATATCCCTTTTTTCTGCATCACCTATGAGATGATAAAAACGTGCACACAGGCTGTCAACATATATATTATCCATCTCTCCGAAATGCGGCTTACATTCTGCTTCTATCCTGTCAATATACTGTGCTGTATTATCCATATCTCCTTCAAGCATATAGCTTTCCGCCAGATTTGTATAGATCATTGTCAGTCTGCTGATATCGCGCTCATTCTCAGGAGCCGCCATGTATCTTGCGTATGCGCTCAGGAAGTACTGTCTGGCCTCCTTATACATTCCGGTATCAAGATACAGATACCCAATATTAATTTCAATACTTCGTTGTACATCACCTACATTATGCTCATTACAGCACTCAAGTCCCAACATATAATATTCCAATGCCGCGACCGTATTACCCTGCGTTACTGATATTATCGCCATAAGATTATATGCTCTTGCCTCCAGCCTCCACTGCTTTGAGCGTTTCAGATAAACGAGAGCATTGGCCATCATATCAAACATATTATCAAAATCATTCTTTACATAATATGTTGCACCTAAATAAAAATATGCCAGTCCGTATGCCGTGCTGTCCTCCGGTACCGCCTCATCCAGAATATCCCTGCATACACCTTCTATCTTCTCATAGTCCAGATTCCTGCTATATCTTTCAATGCCCAGCAGATAATTTAATTTTTCACTATAGGTGCTGCCCTTCTCTTTACTTTCCATGTGTATCCCTTTACCCCAATAACATAAATAATATAATTAATGAGGGGCAAAGGTACCTCTCCCCTCATAATCATATTATAAAACCGAATCCGTCTTTTTTCAACACCTTACTTCGTCACTTTTAACATGAAATTACTTTTATTTCCATTTAAAATTAATCATTCCAAGTATATATATTATTATAATACACACCGGTACAACATATCCGAATACGGGGCGCATCCAGTTCTTTATTTTTAACCCCTTTCCTTCATTGACCTCTGCCATAAAATTATCCCATCCCCAGCCGATGCGTCCGTTGGTACAGAATATTGCAATGGTCAGTGAGCCCAGCGGAAGTATGTTGTTGCTCACCAGAAAATCCCAGAAGTCAAGCCATGCCGTTCCCTCGGCAAATGGCTGAAACTTAAATACGCTGTAGCCTAACGCCGTTGTAATTGCAAGAGTGAACACAACCACGGCACACACAAGGCTTCCCTTCCTTCTTGTCCAGCCTGTCAGCTCCCTCACACATGCCAGGATATTCTCGCACACCGCAAGTACAGTCGAAAATGCCGCAAAGGTCATAAACATAAAGAACAATGTTCCCCATATTCTTCCACCCTGTATATGCTTAAATACTGCCGCCATAGTGTCAAAAAGCAATGCCGGACCTGCCGTTACCTCAACTCCGTAAGCAGCGCATGAAGGGAAAATAATAAGACCCGCCATAATCGCGACAAAGGAATCGAGCAGTATCACATTCACACTTTCACCGAGCAGGCTTCTTTCTTTATCAATATAGCTGCCGAATATCGCCATGGACCCCATTCCCACAGACAACGTAAAAAATGCCTGATTCATTGCCGCGACAATAGTATCCACACCTATTTTAGTAAAATCCGGCACAAGATAAAAGCGGTAGCCCTCCACAGCCCCGGGCTGCATTCCGCTGACAACCGCCAGCACAAGCATGAGTGCAAGCAGGAGCATCATCATGTACTTTGTGACGCGCTCAAGACCGCCCTGAAGCTGAAATGTGAGCACAAAGAAGCCTATTGCAACCGTAATCGCAAGGAACCCTACATTGACAGCCGGATTGGTTATCATATTTACGAACCCAAGTCTTTCGATATCACCTGTGAGGAATTTCCAGAAATAATATATCATCCAGCCTGTAACAACGGTGTAAAATGCCATCAGGCATACATTTCCCACAAGAGCAAAATATCCGTGGATATGCCATTTCTGTCCCTTTTTTTCCAGCTTGCGGTACATCTTCACCGGACTCGCCTGTGCGGCTCTGCCTATTGCAAATTCCATTGTAAGGGCAGGAAGCCCCAGAACAAGCAGACATACTATATAGATAAGCACGAATGCTCCGCCGCCATTGCTTCCCGCCATCCACGGAAACTTCCATACATTTCCGCACCCTATTGCACAGCCCGCGCTAAGAAATATAAATCCCAGGCGGCTGCCTAAACGTTCTCTCTCCAAAACACCAATCTCCTTATATTATTTTTATAGGCGAAACAAGCGAATCCCGGAGCCGCCTCCGGAATCCGCCAGTCGCATAATACCCTTTATAACAGCATATCTGATTATCATATTATCAGCAAACCAGGCCTGCAAGGCTCATTACCTACAGCCCGGAAATCTGATTACTTATCCACCTTAGGAAGTCCTGCAAATCCAACCTGTAATTCTTCATCTGTCGGGATATAATCCGTCATAAGTCCATCATTGTACTTCTGATATGCCACCATATCGAAATAGCCTGTACCGGTAAGCCCGAAAAGGATTGTCTTCTCCTCTCCGGTCTCCTTGCACTTTAAAGCCTCATCTATCGCAACCCTTATCGCATGGCTGCTCTCAGGTGCCGGAAGTATTCCCTCCACCCTTGCAAACTGTGTAGCTGCGGCAAATACGCTGGTCTGCTCAACCGAAACAGCTTCCATAAGTCCCTGATGGTACAGCTCAGATACAACCGGGCTCATTCCATGGTAGCGAAGACCTCCCGCATGGTTAGCCGAAGGAATGAAATTGCTTCCAAGCGTGTACATCTTAGCAAGCGGACATACCATGCCTGTGTCGCAGAAATCATAGGCAAATCTGCCTCTTGTAAGGCTTGGACAGCTTGCAGGTTCAACAGCGATAAATCTGTAATCCTTCTCACCTCTCAGCTTCTCACCCATAAATGGTGAGATAAGTCCTCCAAGATTGGAGCCGCCACCGGCACAGCCTATGATAATATCCGGCTTGACACCGTACTTTTCAAGTGCTGCCTTAGCCTCAAGTCCGATAACGGACTGGTGAAGAAGAACCTGATTTAAGACACTTCCAAGCACATATCTGTAACCTTCTGTATGTGTTGCCACCTCAACCGCCTCTGATATAGCACATCCAAGGCTTCCCGTTGTGCCCGGGTGTGCAGCAAGAATCTTTCTTCCGACCTGTGTTGTCTCCGAAGGCGAAGGTGTCACACTTGCACCATAGGTTCTCATAACCTCACGTCTGAAGGGCTTCTGCTCATACGAAACCTTAACCATGAATACCTTGCAGTCAAGCCCCAGGTAAGCGCACGCCATCGACAGTGCAGTTCCCCACTGTCCTGCACCTGTCTCCGTGGTCACTCCCTTAAGTCCCTGCTTCTTGGCATAATAAGCCTGAGCTATCGCAGAATTCAGCTTATGGCTTCCACTTGTATTATTTCCCTCGAACTTATAATAAATCTTCGCCGGAGTTCCAAGTGCCTTTTCAAGACAGTATGCCCTTACAAGAGGCGCCGGTCTGTACATCTTGTAAAAGTCAAGTATTTCCTGCGGAATATCAATATACGCATTGTCATTATCAAGTTCCTGCTTAATAAGTTCATCACAGAAAACAGGTCTTAAATCATCATACCCCATAGGTTCTAATGTGGCAGGATTTAAAAGCGGAGCCGGCTTAATCTTCATATCAGCACGCACATTGTACCACTGCTTCGGCATCTCGCTCTCTTCAAGGTAAATCTTATAAGGAATGTTTTTTTCTTCGCTCATGGAATATCCTCCCTCTGCAATTATATATCTTTATCACTATATCACTTTAAAGTGTGTCTTGTCAACCTGATACACCACAGCATCGCATGATATCCTCCAAGAACCAGACAAGACCGCCAAAAGGCGGTCTTGTCTATGTAAAATATCAGGAAGCTTCACTCTGCTGCGTAAATCCGAATCAACATATATCCCACTGAGCTTCAGTTCAAAATTATTCCTGTGTACTGTCATCCTGCGGCTTAACATTCTGCTCATCTACAGCCACTCCGCATGATGTACAGAACTTACTTCCGGCTGCAATAGGTGCACCGCAGTTAGGACATACAGGTCCCTCAGCCTTAGGCTGCTCTGTGTGCATTCTGTTGCCACAGCTTGGACAGAACATTGAATCGGCGCCAACCTCTGCACCGCATGCCGGACATACCGAAACACCCCTCAAATCCTTGAGCTTCTGCTCACACTCTGCGATAGCGTTCTGTGCAGCCTTGATTTCATCCAGATACTCCACAAAATCAGGCTCCGGATAATCTGCATGACGCTCTACATAGAGTCTTCCTATCTTCTCGTAGGCATTTGTGATTATCTTCTGCTCATCGCTTATTGCCGAATTGAGCTTCGCTGTATCAACAACGTCCTTGCTCTTCTGCGCAATAGTCTGTCCTGCATTCGATAAAGTCTTTCCAATGTTATCAAAAAATCCCATACAATAACCTCCTTATACAGCAAACCTATTATAAATACTTTTTCTGAAATTTTAACATCAATTTTCCCTAAAGTCAATTATTTCCAACACTTTATCAACCGTCAATCCTGAATTTTCTTCCAGTATTCTGCATATCCTTGAGGTCACTCCTGCCGCAGCATAGGACGTCCCGGATACCTCCCTGCTATCACCGCTCAGGGTTCTGACGGTAATGTTCTCCCCGCACTCGTACATATCGACCCATTCACCTCTCTGCGAAAAATCCGATATTGCTGTCCTGCTCTCATTCATTGAACCCACCGCAATCACGCCATCATAAGCCGCAGGATAATATTTTACATCCGGGTTTTCAACATAATCATTACCAGCCGATGCCACTACCACAACGCCCTTCTGTGCTGCATACTCAACAGCAAGCCGTACTGACTCAACATCGGCAGCAAATCCGGCACTGATATTGATTACATCACATCCATATACATCGACAGCGTCAATGATTATCCCTGCAAATGTATCTGCGTCCACCTGCTTAAGTCTTCCATGTTCATACACACTGCTCACAAGAGCGACAAGCTCTGTATCCGGGGCATTCTCAAGGATGATTGACGCTACCGCCGTGCCATGTCCATAGGTGTCATCCGTTCCCATGCTCCCTTCAACATAATTCTTTCCTCCGGCGATATTGCCGGCGGGTATCGCTTTTTCTGAAAAGCCTGTGTCGATAACGGCTGCACGTATCTTCTTATCATCTGTGACAGTCCCACTGTCCTGCCGCCCTGCACATGACGCAGTTATACAGCTTATCAATAATGCTGTTATCAGGGTCAAATATAATTTTACTCTATGTATTCCCATGCTTCTTATGTCCTCTTCATAAAAGTAAATTAATTAGATAATTGCGAAACTCTGTTTGTATCAGCCATACGTTGTGCAACTTTACTAGTACCCTTCCGGACACGTTTTCACTCCTTGAAACCAGTAGCGGTACATAAGCGGCTAAAATACAGCCGCTAAGGACCGACTGGTTTCAAAAGGTCCGGTAGTGTACTAGTAAAATTGCACAACTGTTTACCGCAAAATTTGAGTTTCGCAATTGCCTAAAGTAAATTAATTATAATGCAGACAGGGTGCCATGTAAATGACACCCTGTCGCTCTCGGTAAAATATCAAAATTTAAGAAATACGCTAAAACTAGTTGTGGTTGCCAAGCACATCATACACTGTTCCGACAACCGGCTTTAATGCCTTTATCTCGTTGTTGAAATCAGGCGTTGCCTCGAAATCAGCAGTAAGTGTAGCTGTAAATGTGAGTGCATTCGTGCCTTCTCCTCCTGCGAACTGTACATCCTTAACAGGAAGACCGCTTATAGCTGACAGTCCCATTCCTGAGGCACTCTTTATAACCTCATCATATATAACGGTTATCGAAATGGTGTCCCCTGCCTTGTACCTGCCAAATGCAAGGTTGGCAAGACCAACCTGCTGTGGTGCTCTGCTATCAATTATCTTATAATATGCATAACAGGTTCCTATTCTCCAGTCATCGCCTCCACTTCCATCAGCTCTCAGCTGTATGCCCAATCTGTCATTTACTCCCACCTTGGCATATGTTCCTGAATCATAAGCAAGTGACCATGTATTATATGTATGCTCATGTCCAAAATCAAACTGGACTCCATTCTGCTTAGAAGTAGTACGTGGGAATTCTATTCCTGTTCTCCAGCCCTTATCCTTAATATCACCTCTGTATTGGGCCTGATACTGGAATGGATACTCACGATAAAATCTAAAATAAATATAACCATCGTCATTTTCTATAACATCTGCCGTCATCTTAAATCCCATGTTCGTAGCTGTATTCGTTATATACTTCTGTGTCTCAGATGAAAAACCATTGTCATTGAGAATCTCAGATAAAGTCTTAAACGTAAATGAAGGATTATTATCATATCCCTTATCAGTGACCTTGTGTTCGCCCGTAAGGAATGTATAGCTATACCACTTATCATACATATCATTCGTAATTGTATTTGCATTAATAGCCTTAATTTTTCTTCTGAGCGACCTTACATCACCAAATGTTCCTGAATATCCTGCTACGGTATCAAGTGATTTATAAAGCTCCACATCATAGTAGCGGTCTGTTCCACCAATCTGGAAGCCTGCCACGATGTCCGCCGTAGTCTCAGCTCCCCACTCCTCAACATTGAAGGTCTGCTCCATATCCTCAGGTTCGAATGTAAGGTATACATTCTCGCCACCGACATGCTTAAAATGATATTTATCAAGTGCTATATCAATGTCGACCGTTGAGCCATACGCCGTACCATTTACCGTTCTGTAGTAGACATAGATTGGATTGGATATCGCCTGTGTACCCTCAGGAAGAGTTCTTGTTACCTTGTAGGTGAGCTTAGCTCCCGTTGAACCGTTCTGCAGGGTTACAGCCTCCTCACCCTCATATGAAAGTGTAAATATTCCTCCGTGACCCCACTTAGCTGTGAGGTTATAGTCCTTCTGCGTTCCCTTCACTATCTCGGATACAAGTACATCCCCTTCATACCAGCCAAGGAAATTATAGCCCTCCTTAGCTGTAGGCGCAATCAGGATAACATCATTGTCCTCAATGCTGTAGCTTGCAGGATTATCATTCGATACAGCTCCCGTTCCGGCATCATAGCTGATACTGAATACGTTCAGCGTCCATACCGCATACAGATTGATATTTCCCGATTCAACAAGGTTCTTTACCGTAGCTCCGTCACTGTATACAGGCTCGCCGTCCTTTTCAAGCGCCCAGCCGTTAAAGGTATAGCCCGGTCTTACAAAGCCCTCCATATCCGAGATAAGAGGAAGATTCTTCGCTGTATCATATACCATATCAAGCGTCTCTGTAGGAACGGAATCACCCTTGCAGCTGTCAAAGGTTATGACATAAGAGTTTACCGACCATTTTGCATAGAATGTCGGCTCATAGCCAACCCTGAGCTTTATCGGTGCAGTCACCTTATTGTTATATGTGTCATCAGTGTACCAGCCCTCAAAGGTATATCCCGCCTTAGTCGGTTCATAGAGTGTGAGGAAATCATCTTCAACCGTGAAGCTGTCCGGATTTCCGGCAGCATTCTGTGCACCGTCCATATTGACATATATTATGCGGTATCTTACAGGTGTCCACACAGCATACAGATGAATTATGCCATTGTCATCCGGCACAAGCTGTGAAACGACCTCACCGTCTGTATACTTTGCTTCCTGCCCTGCCTTCAATGACCAGCCTGTGAAGTTGTACTCCTCCTTTGTAAAGCTGTTCTGCTTAAGCGCCTTGCTCTCTGTGTAGGTGAAGCTCTGTCCGTCCGTAGTATCCCCGCCGTTGTTTGAATGGAATACAACCTTATAGCTGTGCTCTCTCCACTTAGCATAGAGCTCTCTGTCGCCTATGCCTGCGGCGGCTATCACCTCAACCTGCTCACCTGCACATTCCTTATCGTAATACCAGCCCTCGAAGGTAAAACCTGTCTTCTTCGCAGGCTTCAGTTCAATCCTTCCTGTTGTGATATTGTAGGAAGCCGGATTGCCATTCTCTGCCCCGTCCACATTTGAGTATACAAGCTTGTACTCTATCGGCGTATAGTGTGCATAGAGTACATGATTCTGTGCCGTCTTAACAACGGTATCCGCTGTTATCTGTACAACCTCGTCCGAAGCAGGCTGAGGCTTGGTAAACCATCCATCGAAGGCATATCCCCTCTTAGAAGGCTGTGGAAGCTCTCCGTATACCTCATCAAATACTACATTCTTACTCAATGCCGCATCGGCAGGTAAGCTTCCTCCGTTCACATCTAATGTCAGGATATAGCTGTCCGCCTTCCATATCGCTGTGTACTCAAGGTTCTCAGCCGGCATGTCCGCAAACAGTTCCCTGCTCCATTCATACGAATATCCTTCCTTTACAGGTACAGGAGCATTTATCTTCGTGCCATAATAGAGCGTTCCCGATGTGTAATTGTCCGCAGCTCCACCGGCGAAATCCCAGCTAAGAGTATACTGGTTTCTTGTGTAATAGTAATCAACTACATTCTTACTCTCATCGGTGCAGATTGTGATTGTCTTAGCCTCGCCGACAGCGGTAAAGCCTTCAAAGCTCTTTAGCGGTGCCTCAACCTCGCTGTCCATAGGTGCAGTCTCATTTAAGCTGGCTGCAAGTGTGTACTTGTCGGAGCCGTCCACATTCTGATGGTAATAGTTGACCGTGTATCCGTATTCGCCTGCCTTCCATGCAGCAGTTAGCTTCATGTCCTTTGAAGGCATTGTTCTCACATCAAATCTCACATCGCCATCGTACCAGCCGGCGAAGCCATAGCCTTCCCTGTATGCCGAAGGAGGTGTTATATCCGCACCGTACAGCGCTGTTATCGTATCATTACCCTCAAGTGTTCCCTCGGTTGCATCGAAGGTGAGTGTATAGGTATTTCTGGTGTAGTCATATCTAAGTACCGCATTTCCGTCCGCCGTGATTTCAAGCGTCCTCTGCTCCGGCGCTGTGAAGCCTGCATAGTCATGTGTCTGTGGTGTCACAATATCCTCCGTAACACCTGTGAGCTCATCCGTCCTGTCAAGCACATAGCTGCCATCAAGCTGCTGTAAATAATGCTCAACGCGGTATCTCGTATCCTTTGCCGGGCTCCAGTCCGCATAGAAAGTACGATTTCCTATACTTCCATGCTCTATTCTATCAACCTTGTCCCCGGTAAGCCCAGCGTTATCATACCAGCCCTCAAATACATAGCCTGTTCTGACCGCAGCCCTGAGTATGATTGTCTCACTCTCAATATTGTATGAAGCGGCATTGGTGCTGACACCATCATACAGATTCTCATAAGAAATCTTATACTCCTCCGGAATCCATACAGCGTACAGTGTCATCGTGCTGCCTTCCAACTTGGAAATGTTCTTGACACTCTCTGAATCGGTGTAGCGCACTTCTCCCGCCTTTGTAAGGCTCCAGCCGCCAAAAACATAGTTCTCACGCGAAAACTTATTAGCCGGAAGAGTTACCGCCTCATCATAAGTAAGCGGAATATCCTCCATCTCTCCTTCTGCGTATTCGGAATTTCCGTCAAAATGTACCGTATATGTGACAGGTGTCCACAATGCATGATATACAATGTCCTCCTTGCCCATAACTGTATTCACCTTAACGGCCTTTTTGCCGTCAAGGCTCCAGCCTCCGAATATATATCCGTCTCTTGCCACATTCTCAGGAACATTGATTGTGCCCTCATAGCATGTATCGGCTGTCACAGCCTTATCGTCATATCCATAATCAAATGTGTACGAATATCTTTCGCGTCTGTAATTGACCTTGATTATCATTTTTCCGTCCGGTGCCACACTGGCTGTATCACATTCCTCACCAAGCACAGTCATATTGCTGAATACGATTCCACCATCTACCGTGAAAAGCTTATCGGCTGTAGTTTTTCCTTCAAGCGGAGTCTTTCTTAAGCTGTCCGCAGTGATTGGCGAACCTGTATATCCTTGTGCCGTGAAACTGCTCTTAAGTCTGTAGGTTCCATCCGTATCCTGTACATAGTACTCAACTCTGTACTGTGTATGCGGATTCCTGCTCCACTGTGCAGTATATACTATATCCTCCGTTCCCATAGCTGAAGCTACTTCATTATCCCAGCCGGTAAATGTATAACCATCTGCTGCAACCATAGGAGGAACAATCGCTGCACCGTATTTAAGCTCATAGCTTACACTTGTGTCTCCTGCCTCGCCTTCATTGAAGGTGACAGTGTGCCATTCAAGCGGATAATAATAGCGGAGAACTGTGCTTCCGTCTGCCTCTATTCTTATCTCCTGCGCTGCCGGTGAGGTATATCCCTCATACGTCTTAACCGCAGGTGTTACATAGCTGTCCGTGGTGCCTGTGAGCTTCTCGCTGTCTGCAAGCTCATACTCACCTGAGGCTATCTGCTCCTTATAATGCTCCACACGGTAAGCTGTGTTCACAGAAGGTGTCCATTTTGCAAATATATTAGTATCCTGTGCCGGCATAAGCTCAGGGAACTCATACACCTGATTTAGCTCCTCATCTTCATACCAGCCTGCAAAATCATAACCCATTCTTACCGGATCGGCAGGCTTGTCTATCTTCTTTTCAAACGCAGCATTGATAATATTTATATAGGTTCCGCCATTGGTGTAAGGAACTATAACATATCCGTCCCTTAAATTATCCCAATATAATGAAAGTCTTCTCTGTATAGGTTTTGATGAGAAAGCAAGCGGATATCTGTTCCATGTTATTATCATCTCGCCTTCAAGTCTCTTATCTTCCTTATCAGGGGTTACTGTTATAGTGTTCGTCTGAGGGTCATAGGAGAACTTGTCATTAGTCATCACGATGTCAAAATTATTTCTGTTCCTGCCGCTTGCAGGCTTAGCCGGGTCATAGTAATCCTCATATACCGCATGGGCCTCGCCGCCTTCAACTAAGTCAAGGTATGTAAGGTCAAACACACTGTCCGGTACTACCACCGAGCGGACATGCTGCTTCATCTTCATATACGGCATATCCTCCTGGGCGGTGGTAAAATCAAGTATACTGTCCCTGTTTCCCACGGACCACAGCGGCCATTCCTTATTGATAAGCGTGTACATCGCCGTATATCTGTCGTTGAGTGCCTGTGCCTTAAGTGCGACATCCAGATAAGCACCCACATCTATCAGAAGTGCTCCGCTGTACTGCTGGCTCTTTCCAAGACTCTGGGTGTATTTAAGCTCATAGTAGAAATATCCCCACAGCTTAGTGTATGCTCCAGCCTCCGCGACAAATCCAACCGATGCTAACTTGGTTGAGAACACACCCACCTTGAACTCGAACTCAAGCCCTGCCCTTACGGCAAGTCTTCCCATTACATAGAAATCAAATTCATACGCGTCCTCAATGAGCTGTACGGTATCGTTGTATACCTTTCCGGCAAACACATCTATCGTATATGTATAGCGCTTTCCGGTTATGTAGTCGAAGTCGAAGCCGACAGCAACGCAGGCATCAACCTTCACAACGAAATCCACATCTATGCTTACCGCAATAATTGGCAGGCACGGCGGCAGAAGCTTTTCCTGATTTATAATATTCTGCTCAAAAATCTTTATCCAGTCGGACTCCTCGTCCATCATATCGCTGTAGCGCTTGACAAGCTTATTGGCATTCTCCTCGGAATCCTCATCCTCGCCATCATCCTTCGCCTGCTCTATAAGCTCCTTAATCTGATCTGCGATATCAAGTGCTGTATTGAAGCCGCCCTTATCCTCATCGTCATTGTCATCGCTGCTGTTAGTGACCATGACAGCACTCACTTCAATTCCTGTATAATTGAGCACATCAATATTGGCAGTCACGCGGTACTCTGCAATGTAAGGGAATATTCCCCATACCTTCCAGACAGCCTTGCTGCTCACACCAAGGTCAAGACCCACTTCCTCGGTAAACTTACCGCTTACGGTTATCTCTACCTGATTGTCTGAGCCTTTTTTACCCATTGTAATCTTTGCCTGAACCTCAAGCTCCACGCTAAGTCCCTTATCCCTTGCTGCGGAGCCCTCAGCCTGTGAAAGATTCTTAGGTGTCGTGCTGATTGTAGCCTTAGGATATCCGTCCTCAAGCTTACATTCAACCGATATGTCAGATGACATAAGCTGCAGCTCCTCCGGCGATATCGTACTTCCATCCTCAAGGATTACCTTGTAGTCCTCAAGGTTCATGTTATCTTTTAACCTTGTAAAGTTGTCTGTGGCAAGTGCTAAGGAGGCAAGATACTGTGCCGCCTCATCGGCAAAGCCGCTTTCAACTGCCTGTTTCTCAATTGCTCTCTCGATTGAGGCTGTATCCACGCCCTCAATCATTTCCGCTCCGGACATCTGTTCACTTGTATAGATGTCCATAGCTGCTATCACTTCCTCAAAACCAACAGCCCTATACCCAATTGTCGTAGTGCCGTTATCATTTTTCGTGACAGCGGTTACTAAGCCGTCGCTTCCTATCTGTGCAGCATTTTCACCTTCTGAGATACCGAATATTCCACTATAAAAAGCAACATAGTCGCCTATATCCACCGTTGTCCGGCTGTCAAGCCCAACATTGGCATACACATCCGGAGAATAGTCAAGCACCCTGTTGTCAATCGTCATACTGCCCTCGCCGGCATTGTCAAGGAAGGCAGCTGATACAGGCAGAATATCCGGTGTGAAGATTACATCCTCAGGTGCGGCATTCTTATAGCTGTACCTGTTACCGTTCTTACCTGTTATCTCTACATAAGCTATATCACCATTCTGTTCATCCGGCGTATCCAGCGTTCTTAAATCCGGCCTTAAGCCTGCATATATTGATATTACATCCCCTACGTTCAGTATTTCCCTGCTGTAATCGAACTGACCCTGTGTAAGCTCTGCCGGTCCAAGCACCCCATCCTTATCCGCCTGATAGAGTGCAATACTCAGCGTTTCAACAGAATCTCCAGCATTGGTTATATTCTTTAAATCGCTTATAGGTATATACACAATGTCACTGTTAAGTGATACATTCAATACCTCTTTCTTAGCTGTTGTAAAGTTGTACTCCCTTACCGTGTCCGGCTGATTTTTAAAATTAAGTCTCGAATCCGTGAGTGTAATTCTATATGTACAACCATCCTCAAAACCCGGAACAGCCATGGATGAATTGTTTTCTATCTCAGGAGTAATTCCTGTAATCACATACTCTCCATCCGCACCTGTAACCCTGACAATGTCCGTCTGCCCGGGGTCGGTAAGGTTCTTTACATCAAGAGCTGCGCGCACTCCCTCTGCGTCCAGCTTCTTGTCCTCTGTCACAACCGTGATGGCAAAGCTGTCTCCGTCGACATTCTCCGCTGCGGCAAATACTATGTTCTCTACCGGCTGCAGCTGCTCAGCCTGTCTATATGCAGCATACAGTGTAAGGTCACTGTTGACACTGTCATCCTCCTTAACCGGCTGTGTAAGTGCTTCATCATAATACCATCCAAGGAAGATATTCCCTTCACTGTACGGCGTAGAAAAACTCTTTATCCTGGTTCCACGCTCAACCTGCTTTGTCTGTAATACACTTCCGCCCTGTGTTGCAAAATTCACAGAATATCTCACTTCCGGCTCCACATTATTCTGTGTGGTAGTCTCCTGTGTGACGTTCTCCGCTTCACCGGACTCACTGACAGTCTCACCACTGACTGTGGCAGGCTGGGTATCCGCCGTCTTTGAAGAACTCTGCTCATTCCCTTCTGCCGAAGTCTCCTGTGCTGACGGCCTGGTCACCTCAGGTGTCTCGTACTGTTCACCGGATTGTTCCGTCTGCCGCTCATCTGCCGGCTGGCTTTCTGTCTCCTGATTAGTATTCCGGCTGCTCTCCTGTGGCAGATCCGCAACCTCCGTTCCAATCAGTGGCTGCTCATCCGGTATGCCCTGCGCCGGCCTGGATTTCCCAATCGTGTTAAGTATTGCCAACGCTGTGCCGGACACAATCAATGCAATAATGATTGTAAGCACTGCTGCTCTTCTGGCTTTGTCTGCCCATATTGCATTATAGATTTTTCTCCACATAGCATATTCCTCCTGTTGTCTTTTATAAATCAAAAGTACTATATTAGTTCTATTTGCTATATATAATATCCTAATAAAAAACATTCATGGACGAAATTGCATGAATTACATTTTTTTTGACATGAACGATAAGACTTAGCTGTAGAAATTTATCAATATAAAGTTTATAATACATATATAAATTTACAGGGGTGAATGAACGAATGCTTAAAATAGCTGTATGTGATGACGAGATAAACGAAATTTCTTCTATATCCTCTTTTATAAATACCTATATGGCAGAGCACGATATACCGATCAGCTAT
>ULYR01066870.1_pt1 | contig 18843 bp, 19 predicted proteins | sample 1962341 | NCBI WGS metagenome assembly ULYR01 (sample SAMEA4835868, study PRJEB28245) | human gut metagenome | biome: gut microbiome; material: fecal sample | place: Denmark | collected 2008 | reverse complement strand
GGTGCGCTGCTGCTCCAGCTGCCACTGGCGCTGCAGGCTGTCGGTAAGCTGCTGGCCCATAGTCTGCAGGGCTTGCAGCGTGGCCGAAAATTCCCGGATGCGCGCGTGGTCTACGTCAACAGCTTCGGGGTGCTGGGCGGCGATTTGGCGCGTCGCCTCGTCGATGCGGGAGGTCTCTGCCGTAAAGGTACGCACGGTACGGTGGGTGGTTACGGCCAGCCACGCCAACACCAAAACGACCAGCAAGATAATGTAACAGGTTTGAAAATCCGGCAGGCGTTCCCGCAGAGCCGGGTCGGCATAGGGTACGGCGTAGTCGTACTGCAAAAGGCAGGTGGCGCCGTCAGCCATGGTGACGATGTACTGATACCGCATCATCCACAGGTTGCCGCTGACGCCGTGCAGGTCGTTGAGCGCGGTTTTCAGCTGGTGGGCGCTCATATTGGTGGTGGTTACGCGCTCTGCATCTGTGTTGGCATCACAGACGACGGCATAGCGGCAAAGAGAACTGATTGAGGATGGGTCAAAGGTATCTGCCGTCATGGAAGCGACCGTTTCACGCGCCTCGGCACAGGCTTGTGCCGAGGCTGTGGCAGACAGCAGAAAGCCGTTATCGATCAGCTGCATGAAAATCCCCCACCAGATCATCAGAAGCAGTACACAGCCCCCACCGCACAGGCAGAGATAACGCAGCAGCACGCTGCGCAAAGAAGTCAGGCGTCGGCGGCGTTCCATAAATATCCCACTCCCCATACGGTTTTCAGCACGGTTTCCGGGCTGGCCAGCCCGGCGGCGCGCAACTTGGCGCGGATGTTTTTGATGTGCTGGGTAATGGCGGTGTCATCGGCCGTGCCATCGTAGCCGAACACAGCCTCGTAGATTTGCTCTTTGCCAAATGTCTGCCCGGCGTGCAGGGCAAGAAACTCGCAGATGGCATACTCGGACTTGGTAAAAGGCAGTGCTGTGCAGCCGACTGCCGCAGATTTGGCCGCCAGATCAAAGCAGATGCCGCCGCGCACCAGCCGATGCTGCGGGGCACGGTTTTGCCGCCGCAGGTGGGCATTGACACGGGCGCGCAGCTCAGCAAGGCGGAACGGTTTGACGAGGTAGTCATCGGCCCCGATGCCGAGCCCGGTCAGGACGGATGGCTCGTCGGTGCGGGCGGTCAGGAACAAAATGGGTGCTTCTGTCTGGGCGCGGATGCGGCGGCAGGTGGCAAAGCCGTCCTCGCCGGGCATCATGATATCCAGCAGAATGCAGTCTGCCCAGCGGCAGAGCGAGCTGGTGACATCGGCACCCGTGCAGCGGGTCTCAACCGTATGGCCGTCTCGCTCAAGTGCTGTTTTTAATAAGGTACACAGGTCGCGGTCATCATCGACCGCCAGAATGTTGGCCATACGAACCCCTTACTGCGTGAGTGTGTAGACAAGACAGGAGGCAGCATACAACAGGTAGATGTGGGCAGGGTAAAACCAGTAGAACAACTGCTTGTGCCCGCTGCCGCGCTGCCCGTTGTAAAGTGCCATGAGGACTACGGCAAAGACGCCGAACCATTCATAATAGGTAGTAAACATCTGCGAGAGGGCAAAATCCGGCGTGCTGTGCAGCTGCAAATAGACTGTGCCAAACTCAAAACAAAATGTTACAGCGGCCCAGACCACAAGGCGCAGCCGCCTGTGAGAATACAGCGCATACAGTACAATACCGCCCAGCAGGTAGGACAAGCCGCCATCGGTGATGGATGTCCACAAAGGCAGCGGCGCGGTGATGACCCACGCCAACACGGCAGAGCCAATCGGTGCGTCCTGAATTTTGGGAAAAAGCGTCAGTAGCGCTACGATGCAAAACGGCCAGAGGATCGGCGCGGCAGCAGCCAGTGCGCCCCGTACAAACCGGCGCTGCCGCAGCCAGTCAATGCCCTGCCATATGATACAGAGGATGACGAAATTCTGCATGATGGCGTTCAGCGGGTAAAAGCCGTCGCCGCGACGCAGCACACCGGCGTACATCATAAAAAATTCGACCGTGCCCATCGCCGTGGCAATGGCCCAGATGCGCAGGAAATATCGTTTGCGGTCATGGGTGTGGGCAAAGCCCTCCACCGTGCAGAACAAAAACAGCGGTGCGGATAGTCGTGCCAACATGCTGAACCATTCCGGCACAAGGCCGGTGAACTCGAAAAAATAATGGATGTGGTCAAGCACCATCAGCACCAGGGCGATGATTTTGAGAGCGGTGCCGGACAGCCCGGCGCGTTTTGCGGTAAGCATACTAAGAAAACCCCTTTCACGTTTTACTGCAAACAGTGTAACAGGGGTTTATGTAGAGATTCTAAGTTTTACATAAAAAATCAGGCAAAAGTGATGCTGGCCTCAAAGGCGGACTTGCCCTCGCGCTCGCCGTTGAAATAATACTGCTTTTCGCCGGTCCGGGCACGGCTTAGGGTAAAGGATTCACCCCGCGGGACCTCGCGGTGGTAGAAAATCATCAGGTCCTGCACGGTGCCCTGCTCCCACACGGACCAGGGCAGCGCGTCGCACAGAATATCGGCATAGCGCGTATTATTGAGATGGCCGTTCATATCGCAGCGAGAATAGCTGGCGACCGGCTCCCCTGCCAGTTCGCAGGCTTCGGGCGCGGCCTTGGTCATCTTCATCGGCAGTGCAAAGGGCACATCCTCGGCCCAATGGTCGGCAAACTGCTCAGGGTGTTTGCGCAGAATGATGCGCTTGTCAATGTCGATGAGCACCCAGCGACTGTCAATAACGGCGACCTCGGCCCCGTCGGCATCGTAAAAATGGGTGATGCGCTTATTGACGGCGCGCTTGCAGCACTCCGGCTGGGTGACAAGGGTCAGTTCTTCGTCCACGCGGGGTGTGCGGTCAATATGCAAAGCCAGTTTGGCCAACACAAAGGCCGTTCGGGTGGCGGTGTAAACTTCATCGGTCAGCCCGGCGGCTTCGGCGTGGGTGGTGGCGATCTGCTGTGCATAGCGCAGCAACGCACCGGGCTTTACATTGCCGAGATGGTCGCCATCGTGGCGGTAGACGGTGAATTTTTGCGTGTAGGTTTTGGGTGCAGCGGACATAGGGTGCTCTCCTTATGGTCAATAGCAAAGTCAACTTATCCAACAGTATAGCACGAAAATGCACAAAAAGCAAAACGCCCTGCCAAAAAGGCAGAGCGCTTTGAGAAATCAGTAATTATCGCGGGACTTTTTGCGCAGCTTGCGCCAGATGTTGAACGTGGAGATCGCAATGGCAACGACCAGCATGACAACGACCATCCAGCCGCTGCCGCCTTCCTCGTAGCTCTTCATCTCGCTCCACTGGGCGTCCATGGCAGCGTTGATGTTATCCGGCAGGGTGTTGAAAACCTCGGCTTTGTCCAGTACTTCCTGGCTGGGATAGGCAATCTCGCTGTACTTGAGATCATCGTCCAGTTCCTCCCACACGGCGGTCAGCGGGGTGGAATAGCCGATGAAATCGCAGTTGGCCAGGCCGACAGAGGTCTCGCACAGGTAGTTGATGAACATCTCGGCAGCCTCTTTATGCTTGGCGTTGGCCGGGACACACATGTTATCGATGAAGAAGTTGACGCCTTCCTCCGGGTGGACAAAGGCAAGGTCGGGATTCTCGTCGATCATCGTGATGGCATCACCTGCGTAGTACGGGGCCATGGCGGCTTCGCCGCCCTCCATCTTGTCAAAGACTTCGTCCATGACGTAAGCCTGCACGATGTTCTTCTGCTCTTTCAGCTTTTCGGTGGTGGCGGTAATCTCGTCCACAGACTGCGGGTTCATCGACAGGCCGGCTACCTTGGCGGCGATGGCGTAAGCATCGCGGGAATTGTTGAACATCAGCACATTGTTGGTGTACTCCACATCCCACATGTCGGCCCATTTCGTGGGAGGTTCTTCGACCATCGTCGTGTTGTAGATAAGACCCGTGGTGCCCCACATGTAAGGCACGCTGTACTTGTTGCCGGGGTCAAAGCTGCGGTCGAGATAGGTTTCGCCCACGCCGGCAATGTTGGGGATGTTATCCATATCCAACTCGGCCAGCATGCCCTCGTTGATCATCTTACCTACCATGTAGTCCGACGGGAAGATGACATCGTAGGACACGCCGCCGGATTTCAGCTTGGCGTACAGGCTCTCGTTGGAATCGTAGGTGGTGTAGTTGACCTTGATGCCGGTGAGATCCTCAAAAGCAGAAACGACATTCACGCTGTCATCGGAGCCATCGGAGATGTATAGGCCGTTATTGTAGACATTCAGGGTGATGTGGTCGTTGGCAAAACGGGTCCAGTCGTAGTCGCCGGAGACGGAGATGTCCTCGTTGACTTCGATCTCGTCAGCAGCCAGCGCAGGTGCGGCGGTAAAAACAGCCAGCATCAGAGCAGCGGAAACTGCTGCAGCAAACTTTTTCAGTTTCATCTTCAGCGCCCCCCTTCGTCCTGCATCGCCTTGCGGATGGCGTTCTGGTTGCGGCGGTATGCGCGGGAATCCATCGCGTTGGAGATGAGGATAATGGCCAGAATGACGCAGAAGATGATTGCAGACAAGGCGTTGATCTCGGGGCTGACCTTTTTGCGGGTCATCGAGTAGATTGCGATGGGCAATGTCTGCATCGTGCCGGAGTTGAAGTAGGAAATCATGAAGTCATCAATGGAGTAGGTCAGGCAAATTAGGAATGCCGACAGGATGGCCGGGGACAGCTGCGGCATGATGACCTTGAAGAAGGCCTGCCGCGGTGTGCAGCCTAGATCCATCGCTGCGTTGTACAGGCTGGGGTCCAGCTGGCGCAGCTTGGGGCCTACGTTGAAGATGACATATGGAATATTAAAGGTAATATGGGCAATCAACAGCGTGAACCAGCCGAAGATGCCGCTCTCGCCGCCGATGCCGAAATTCTGCGCCATGACGAAGAGCAGCATCAGCGAAACGCCGGTAATGATCTCGGGGTTGACGACAGGCACATAGCTGATGTTGTTGATGATGAGCTGGCTTTTGCGGGACATCGAGTTGATGCCGATGGTAGCCAGTGTACCCAGTACGGTAGCTACCACGCTGGATACCAGCGCCAGCACCAGGCTGAGGCCCAGCGCCGAGAGGATCATTTCGTTGTGGAACAGGCTCTTGTACCAGCCTAGGGTAAAGCCGGTGAAGTTGGAACGGGACTTGCTCTCGTTAAAGCTAAAGGCAATCATGACCGCGATGGGCAGGTACATGAAGCAGAACACCAGGATGATATAGGTGCGCTGCAAGAGAACAGATTGCTTTTTGTTCATCTTACATCACCCCTTCCATCTCGGACTCATCAAAGCTGGAGGTGAAGCTCATGCACAGCAGGACGATGACCATCAGCACCAGGCTCATGGCAGAGCCAAGGTTCAGGTTGTAGGAATTGCCCAGGAACTGCAGCTCAATCAAATCGCCGATCAGCAGGTTGGAGCCGCCGCCCAGCATACGGCTGATAATAAAGGTAGAGACCGCAGGCACGAACACCTGGGTGATGCCGGTGGCAATGCCGGGGCCGGTCAAAGGAACCAGCACGCGGAGCAAGATCTGCCAGACGTTGCAGCCCAGGTCCTGTGCAGCCTCGATGACCGAGTTGTCGATCTTCGTCATGGCTGTGTAGATGGGCAGGATCATAAACGGCAGATAGTTGTACACCATGCCCAGTACCACTGCGCCGGAGGTGTTGATCATGTTAAAGGGTCCGAGGCCGAACAGGCTAAAAAACTTGTTGATGAGGCCGTTCTTCTCCAGCAAAGTCATCCACGCATAGGTGCGCAGCAGAAAGTTCATCCACATGGGCAGCATGACCAGCATGAGCATGATATGCTGCTTGTTGGCACGCAGGCGGGAGAGAAAATAGCCAACGGGAAACGCCATGACCAGGCAGATGGCCGTGGACACGGCAGCCAGAATCAAACTGCGCATGAAAACGCTGGAGTAGCGGCCAATCTGGGTCAGGTTATCCAGCGTGAACTGGCCATCTGCGTTGGTCAGTGCATACCAGATGACGATGAACAGCGGAACGATGATGAAAGCGGCCATCCAGAGCAGATACGGCCCGGCCAGCCAGCGGGAGGTCTTGGATTTAAGCATCGCTTACACCTCCGAACGCTTCATGATATGAATTTCGTCGGGGCCGATGTTCATGCCGATCAGTTCGCCGGGCTGGCTTGCCTGGGTGGAATGGATCAGCCACTCATAGCCTTCCACATCCACGTGCATTTCAAAATGTACGCCCTTGAAGATGACCTCGCGCACCAGGCCGGTCAGCATGCCGACAGACGGCGGCACGATCTGCACGTCCTCAGGACGGATGACGACCTGCACCGGCTCGTTGGGCTTGAAGCCGCGGTCCACACAGGTAAAGTCATGACCGCCGAAGTTGACGAAAAAGTCACGCAGCATCACGCCGTCCACGATGTTGGAATCACCGATAAAGCGGGCGACAAAGGCGTTCTTGGGCTCGTTGTAAATATCCTGCGGCGAACCGATCTGCTGGATCTTGCCGCCGGACATGACCACGACTGTGTCCGACATGGTCAGGGCTTCTTCCTGGTCGTGGGTGACATAAACGAAGGTGATATTCATCTCGCGCTGCAGGCGCTTAAGCTCCAGCTGCATCTCTTTGCGCAGCTTCAGGTCCAGGGCACCCAGGGGCTCGTCGAGCAACAGCACGCGAGGCTGGTTGACCAGGCTGCGGGCGATGGCCACACGCTGCTGCTGGCCGCCAGACAACTGATGGATGCTGCGCCGCTCAAAGCCTTTCAGACCGACGGTCTCCAGCATTTCCAGAACTTTCGGGCGGACCTCTTCCTCCGGCAACTTTTTCAGGCGCAGGCCGAACGCCACATTTTCAAAGACGTTCAGATGCGGGAAAAGCGCATACTTCTGGAACACCGTGTTGACCTGGCGCTTATAGGGTGGCAGGTCGGCGATGTCTTTACCATCAAAAAAGACATTGCCGGATTTTGGGGTAATAAACCCGGCAATCACGCGCAGAGTGGTCGTTTTGCCGCAGCCGGAAGGGCCAAGGAACGTAACGAACTCTTTGTCGTGAATGTCGAGGGAAAGCCCGTCCAGGACCTTCTGCCCGTCAAAATCAACAACAATGTCTTTCAGTGATACGATGAGATTCTCATTCATTATTATTGCATCCCCCTTTGCGGAATTTCCCGTTACAGCACTTTCTTTTCGCACCGTTTCTTCCTTAGGCCGGCACAAGGCACTTAACGAGTCAGCGCCAATTATGCCGCCCCGCAAAGGTTTGTTACACGGTCCCGGTGGACAGGTCCGCTACAAGCAGCACATACAACGCCAATGTGTCAGGGCATAAAAGATTTACCCTATAGATGCACACACAAGATACATTATACGGCATGGAGAGTGTTTGTCAACTAAAACTTATAATAAATCTGTAAAGAAATGTTCATGAATCATTAAAAAATGCGTAAATGGGGAGGATTACGGCAAAAAGTGCGGTGTGGCACGGCGCTTGAGATGGAGAGGCAGATATGCTATAATGGCAAAAAACTGCGAAAAGAGGCGCTCTGCCATGAAAATTTTAATTACCGGCTTCGATCCCTTCGGCGGCGAGAACGTCAACCCGGCTTATGAGGCAGTCAAACTGCTGCCTGACACCATTGCCGGGGCCGAGATCATCAAGCTGGAAGTCCCAACCCGGTTCCACCGCGCCGGTGCGGTTCTGGAGGACGCTATGCAGCGGCATAAACCCGATGCGGTCATCTGCGTGGGACAGGCGGGCGGCCGCGCGGCTATCACCCCGGAGAAAGTGGCCATCAACCTTATGGACGGCCGCATCCCGGACAATGCCGGGTATCAGCCTGTGGATGTGCCCATCCGGGAGGACGGTGAGACCGCTTACTTCACCTCCCTGCCCGTAAAAGCCATGGTGCAGCGGATGCAGGATGCCGGGATACCGGCCGCGGTCTCCTACACGGCGGGCACCTATGTGTGCAACTATTTGCTGTATACCCTGCTGTATCTCATCGATAAAAAGTACCCCAATGTGCGCGGTGGGTTCATCCATGTGCCCTATGCGATGGAGCAGGTCATCAATAAGCCGCTGGGCACCCCCAGCATGGATCTGCGCCAAATTGCCCGCGGGCTGGAAACGGCGGTGGAAGCTGTGGCGGCGTGCAGTTAAGGCAATACCGCATAATTCTAAGTGCCGATACGGCGAGCGAGGTGCGGCAGATGCTAAGCCAAAAGCGCAGATAATACTTTGTGTATTATCGAGCATTTTGGCAACGCAGATGCCGTGCCGCAGCCGCCGGAGCGGTGCTTAAGCCGTTAGGCGGGAATTGTGCGGTGTTGCTATAAATTTGCTATGCCCTAAAAGGACAAAATTTCGGGCATCTGCGCCAGATTGTATGATGCTTTGCGCGTGTGACAGGTGTATAATTTGTTGCATGAGAGGTGGAAGCAACAAATGGCAAAAATTGGCGTGATCGACGTAGGCGGCGGCCTGCGCGGCATTTATGCGGCGGGCGTGTTTGACTGGTGTATGGAAAACGATGTACAGTTTGATTATGGCATCGGCATTTCGGCTGGCAGTGCAAACCTCGCATCCTATATAAGCGGCCAGCACGGGCGAAACTACTCGTTTTACGAGGAATACTCGATGCGCAAGCAGTACATGGGCGCGGGCAACATGCTGCACGGCGGCTCGTTTTTGAACCTGCAATATATTTATGGGACGCTCAGCAATGCGGGCGGCGAAAACCCATTGAACTTTGCAAAAATGAACGCAAACCCGGCGGAATGGTACATGATTGCCACCAATGCAACCACTGGCAAGCCGAAATACTTTACACGCAGTGATCTGCATCAGGACGACTACCGCGTGCTGATGGCCTCCTGCTGTATCCCGGTGGCCTGCAAGCCCATTGTGATTGATGGTGTCCCCTATTATGACGGCGCTTTGGGCGATACCATCCCCCTGGACAAGGCCTTTGCCGATGGCTGCGATAAGGTGGTGCTGATTTTGACAAAGCCCGCCGGGATCATCCGTGCCGACGGCACCGACCGCAAGCTGGCACGCGTCATCCGCCGACGCTACCCGAAAGCTGCCGAACAGCTGGCCCTGCGCGCCCAACATTATAATGAAGGCATCCAGAAAGCACAGCAGTTGGCTGCTGAGGGCAAAGTGCTCATCATTGCACCTGACGACACCTGCGGTGTCAAAACGCTGACCCGCGACCGGGAGGCCTTGAAAAAGCTGTACACCAAAGGCCTGCACGATGCCGAAGCAATACGGGATTTTGTTGTGTAATTAAGTAATTAATAAGGAAAGAAAACCCCAGGCAGGAGCCTGCATCCCCTTTTATGGGGGGCCGGTTCCTGCTTGGGGTTTCTTATTATGTTTAGGGGGCTTTGGAATGTTTGTAAATAAGGAACGCAATAACAGCATAGCCGATAGCCGACCCCGGTAACCACATGAGCGCCAGCACCGAGCCGCCGTGTACCCCTGATCCACTGCTGATAATGCAGCTGTACAAAAACAGACAGGGCATCACGGTACAGATGACAAAAAGTGAAAGCCTCGTTTTAGAAGATGCAGGAAACAACATACAAGATTGCATGAAAAAACAGGCTCTTTTCTTTATTAATCGAAACAGAGAACGGAAAAATCAAGCCAGATTGAGGCGGCTGCTCATGAGCCACTGAGTCAGCGCCCAAAGAAGGGCGTCCACCAACAGGGTGAGCAGGAAGATGACGCAGACGGAAAGGAGTATGCCGTTTTGCAGTTCGACCATGCTGCCGATGTTATCGAGGGACGGATATACTATAATGGCAAAAACGATGGTGCCGACAAGGCTCAGCATTTGTCCAATAAAGCCAATTACAAAGTAGCTGATGATGCTGATGGTCAGCCGATGCTGGGTAAACATCCCCGCATAGGCGCAGGCCAGGTAAGCGTGCAGCTGGGCACCGGCAATCAGTGCAAGGATCAGGAGGAAGAATAACAGCAGGAGCGGAACATCTTGGATGTTTACGCCGGTAAGGGAGAAGCTGTCGCCGTCCAGTGCCGAGAGGGTGAGCGTACCGCAGATTCCAAAGTAGAAAAAGCCGAACAGCGTCCACACGACGCCGCAGATGAGCTTGGCGGCAATGTGCTGCCAGGCGTGTACCGGCAGGGCCAGCATCAGGTAGCCCTGTTCCCCCAACAGTTTGTAGTAGCGCTGCACGCTGGCAAAAAAGCAGATGGCCAGCACCGCCAGCATGCCCAGAAACGTGGCAAGGGTGAGCAGCCCCATAAAAACGCCGACCCAGGGCATCGTATGGCTGGTGTTGTTGACAAAATGCCCCAGCAGGTCCGAGACAAAGTTTAATAACAGCACGCCGCCCGCGATGGGCAGGATGATGCGGCCGGTGGCCTTGAAATCATATTTTAAAAGTTTCGTCAGCATTTGTATGCCTCCCTAAAATAAGCGTCCACGCTGGTGCCGGTCTCCTCACGCAGCTCGTCCACGCCGACCTGGCGCATGACAGAACCGTCTTTGAGGAAGATAACCTCATCCAGCACTTTTTCAATATCGCCGATCAGATGGGTGGAGAGCACGAGCGCGGCGTCCTCGCTGTAGTTATGCAGGATGGTGTTTAAAATGTATTCCCGTGCGGCGGGGTCAACACCGCCCAAAGGTTCGTCCAGCAGGTACAGCTTGGCGGCACGGCTCATCGTTAAGCAAAGCTGCATTTTCTCCTGCGTGCCCTTGCTCATAGCGCCGATGCGATCGTGCTGATTCAGATGCAGGTCGGCCAGCATGGCGTTGGCTTTGGTACGGTCGAAATCGGCAAAGAAATCAGTGTACAGGCTTACGGCGTCAGCGGCGGTGAACTCGGTAGGCAGGGCCATGCGGTCCGGCAGGTAGCTGGTGATGGCCTTGGTGTAGACACCTACCGGTGCTTTATCAATGCAGACGGTGCCGCTGTCGGCCGTGAGCAGCCCGGCGGAAATTTTAATAAGGGTCGTTTTGCCGCTGCCATTGGGGCCCAGCAGGCCCACCAATTTGCCCGGCTCTACGGTAAAATCCACGCCATCCAGCGCGGCCTTTTTGCCATAGTATTTGCACAGGCCGTGGACTTCATATACAGGTTCCATTGTGTTACTCCTTTTCTGATGTTTCGGTTTCCCGCAGCAGGGTCTCGACCTCTGTTGCGGTCATGCCCAGGGCATGCATTTGCTGCAGAAAATCCCGGGCCAGGGTGGCGGCGCGTTTGCGGCGCAGAGCTTGCAATACGGTATCGTTGGCTGTGACGGTACGCCCGGCAGTGCGCTGGGCCTGCAGCAGGCCTCGACTTTCCAAATCTTGCAAGGCACGCTGCATGGTATTGGGGTTGACGCCCGCATCGGCGGCCAGCTCCCGCACGGGCGGGATACGGCTGCCGGGCGGAAATTCCCCCGCCACCAGCGCCAGCTCCAGCTGTTCGATCAACTGGACATACACTGGCCGCCCGGCGGTTATGTTCCAATTCATGATGGTTGCCTCCTGTATGTTTGTGTTAAGCATCTAATACAATAATACACACAAAAATCGATTTGTCAATAGAATGTTTTTGAAAAACTCGAAAAGTGTGAAAAAATTGTCTGAAAATAAGGGGTGACGATTAGAAATGCAAATCTTTACAGACTTGATAATAACATATATAATATTCTTGGCACAATATTTGCCGGGAGGTATAACGCATGACTTTTAGAAGGATTGGGAAAGGAAAATCAAGAGAAGAAAAATGCCTTTGGCTTTGCCTGTGCGCAGCCTTACTTATTTCTATTTGCTTTATAGCGTTAAAAGGGCGCAAATACTTGGACAGTGATATGGCGAGTGAAATGATTCTTGCAGATTTACTGAATCAAGAAGGAGGAGTTCTGTCAAAGAACTGGTTCTATTCGACAGAACTTCGGGTGTTTTGCTTGCAACCGTTTTATCGTATAGGTTTGTTGATTCAACCGCATGATTGGTATATGGCGCGTGTAATTGGTCAGATGCTATGCCTTATTGCGACGATTGTTTCCTATCTATACATGGGGCATCAACTTGGTCTGCGCTATAATGGTCTTTTGTCAGCAATTGCATTTGCATGCCCGTTTGGAACATGGTATTTACTTTATGGCATCTATGGGGGCTACTATTTGCCGCATATGATGTTGCTGATGCTGTGCTTTGGATTGTTTCTTGCACTTCGCAAAGAAAATAAGCATGGCAGGAAAATCTTACAAGAGAGTCTTTTTGTTATGCTGTGCCTTGTTTCCGGTTTGAACGGAGTGAAAAGCATCATGGCATTGTTTGCTCCGCTTTTGATGGCAAGTGCCGTGCTCTTTGTACAGCAACTCCATGTGGAGGGATACAAAAGGAGCGAGTTGCAATGCCTTATAAATTCTGGTATCGGTTTTCTTGCAGGTGGGGCTGGTTATATTGTAAACAGCAAAATCTTTACTACACAGTATCACTTTCCGGACTATACAACATACGCTTGGGGAACGATCAGCCTAGCATCGATTTTTGATTCTTGGTCGAGTTTACTGGGCCTATTTGGATTTCAGACAGACTCTTCATGGCAGACACTGCCAGAAGTGTTTTCCATTCGCGGTTTACTGGGACTATTTGGTCTGGTAATGGCGGCAGTACTTATTTTTTCTGCAATCCGCTTGTTTACGCAGTGGAAGAATTTGCAGTATGCCACAAAAATTCTTGTTCTTACGTTTACTATGGACGTAGTGCTGCAGGGATTCATGTTTGAAACATTTGGCGGAGGGCTGTTTAAGGGACCGCGCTATTGGCTGACATGTATTCCGCTGGCATTTGCGGTTATTCATTCAGAAATCGAAAATGAAAAATATCGTTATCCTGTTGCAAGAGTTGTTGCGTCGGCAGGCTTCTTATTTTGTATCGCATGTACAAGTGCAGCGTCAATTTTGACTTTTATGAAATGTCCTCTTCTGGCTAAAACAGAATTGAAACCGCTTTGCGATTGGGTGGTTGAGCATGGATATACGCAGGGATATGCTACTTTCTGGAATGGAAATGTGCTTACTGAATGGAGCAACAATCAGCTGGAAATGTGGGTTGTAGATAATTTGAAGGACTTGGAACTGAAACAATGGCTCCAGTATACAAGCCATGAAGAACCACCCACAGGAGAAATTGTACTTGTGACAGACAAGGGGGAGTTGGAAAATGCTGGATTGCAAGCTTTGTATGGTGCAGAAAATATGGTATATGAAAATCACAGCGGCTTCTTGGTTTTTACTTACGACAATTATGAACAGATGAAAGAGCAGCTTCAGACAGCAGAAAGTATGGCGCAATAAGAATGAAAAAAGTCCGAAAACCGTGTAAATGCGGTTTTCGGACTTTTTTCAGATGTGATCTTCTATCCAGGTCAGAACGTAATCGAAGACCTCTTGGCGGTTGGTTTCGTTGTGTAGTTCGTGGCGGGCTCCCTCATAGATCTGGCAGGTCAGGTCCTGTACACCGGCGTCGCCCAGCATGGCCCAGACGGTGCGTACACCGGCACCATAGTTGCCTACGGGGTCAGCGTCACCGGCGACGAGCAGGATGGGCAGGTCCTTGGCGATTCCCTCAGCCCAGCTTTTGCGGCTGACGTGGTTGAGGGTGGCCAGCATTTCCCGGTAGGTGCCCGCGGTGAACGAGAAGGTGCAGAGCTTGTCGGCGTCATAATCCCGTACGACCTGGGTGTCGCGGCTGAGCCAGGCGTTGGGCGAGGCGGCATCCGGGATGCGCTTGCAATAGCTGCCGAAATTCAGATTGACCATCAAGGGCGAGATGGCGTCGTTGCCCTTGACGGCGGCAATCAGAGCAGCCAGACGCTGGCCGATGGCGTTCATCACGCTGGGACCAGCTGTGCCGGAAATGATAAGTGCCGTGATACTCTCCGGCCACTTTTCAGCGTACCATCGGGCATAAAAGCTGCCCATGCTGTGGCCGTACAGGATGATGGGCAGGCCGGGAAAACGCTCGTGCAGCAGGCTGTTCATTGTATGCAGGTCGTCCAGCAGATGAAAGCGGCCGTCCTTTTCGCCGTAGTGGCCGTGCTCCCCTGCCTGGGCGGTGTCGCCGTGGCCCAGGTGGTCGTTGCCTGCCAGGGCAATGCCATGGGCGGCGTAGAAATCCGCCATCGGTGCATAGCGGCGGACGTACTCGCACATGCCGTGGCTGAGCTGGATGACTGCCCGCACGGGCACGTCCGGGCAGGTATAAATGACGGCCGAGGAGGTATGTTTCCTGTCAGAGGAAGGAAACGTAACGTTTTCGCAGTGGAGGGCGGACATGGTTATTCTCCTTTGATCATCTTCCAGTATTGGGCAAAAGCCTGCTCGTTTTTGTTGTCGCCGGGTTCGTAGTAGCGGCGGTCCTTGATGGCATCGGGCAGGTATTGCTGGGCAGTCCAGTGGTTAGGAAAATCGTGAGGGTAGAGGTAATGCTGGCCCTTGACCTTGGCGTCGGCGCCGTCATAGTGTTTGTTTTGCAGCTGACGCGGGATGGGGCCGGTGCGGCCTGCCTGGACATCCGCGACGGCGGCGTTGATGGCGTTGTAGGCAGAGTTGGATTTGGGTGCCGTGGCGACCAATACCACAGCATCGGCCAGCGGAAGCCGAGCTTCCGGCAGGCCGACAGCGTTGGCAATGTCCACGGCAGCCTTTACAATGGGGATGATCTGCGGCCAGGCCAGGCCAACATCCTCACAGGCGCAGACCATCAGGCGGCGGCAGGCGCTGGGCAGGTCACCGGCTTCCAGAAGGCGGGCCAGATAATGCAGGGCGGCGTCCGGATCGGAGCCGCGCATCGACTTTTGGTAAGCCGAGACAATATCATAATGGTCGTCGCCCAGCTTGTCGTACCGCATGGCAGTGCGCACGGCTACCTGCTGCACCATGGAAAGGTCGATGGTGCGGGTGCCGTTCTCGATCGGCGCGGCGGTGACGGCAAACTCCAGGTTGCCCAGGGCTTTGCGCATATCGCCGCCCGCACTTTGGGCCAGGTAGTCCAGCGCGTCGTCCGGGATCAAAATCGGCGTCTGGTCGTCGGCCCCCAGGCGGGCTACGGCGTTTTGCAAGCCCTGGCGGATGTCGGCGGCGGTCAGTGCCTTGAACTCAAACACCGTGCAGCGGGAAAGCAGCGCGTTGTATACATAAAAGTATGGGTTCTCGGTGGTGGAGGCAATCAGAGTGACGGTGCCCTGCTCTACACATTCCAGCAGGCTTTGCTGCTGGCGCTTGTTGAAGTACTGGATCTCGTCCAGATACAGCAGAATGCCGCCGTCGGTACCCAAGGTGCCGATGTCGTTCAGCACCGACTTGATGTCGCTGGTGGAGGCGGTGGTGCCGTTAAGTTTGTGCAGTTTCATGCCGCTGCCTGCAGCGATGATGCTGGCCACAGTGGTTTTGCCTACGCCGGAGGGACCGTAGAAGATCATGTTGGGGATATGGCCGCTTTCGACCGTGCGGCGGAAAACCTGATTCTTGCCTAAAAGATGCTGCTGTCCGCAGACTTCATCCAAAGTGCGGGGGCGCAGACGCTGTGCCAATGGCTCCATGGTGGATTTCCTTTACTTACTATAAATTTAGCTAAAATTGCTGCGGCGTGTATGCCGCATAAAATAGAAATTCTTATCATTAAATTATAGGTGATTTTGGCGGTGAAATCAAGGCAGCACCGATAAAAGGTCGATGCAAACTGTGTTTTTGCGGGAAAATTTTGCCGTACCGGCGATTCAGGAAAACACATGGTGGGATATGTACCAAAACATCATACTTCTGCGCTTGATTAAAAGGGCGCATCGTGGTAAAATCAAGAGAAGAAAACGAAACGGAGCGAATCCTGTGACTAAAAAAGAACTCGCACGGATCTGTATTGATAGGCTGAAAAAAGAATACCCCCGATCAGAATGTACACTGGATTATGACCACGCCTGGCAGCTGTTGGTGTCGGTACGGCTGGCGGCACAGTGCACCGACGCCCGTGTAAACGTGGTGGTGCAGGACCTGTTTGCCAGATATCCCAGTGTGGAAGCGTTGGCAGCGGCCGAACCGGAAGAAATCGAAGCCATTGTAAAACCCTGCGGCCTGGGGCGCAGCAAGGCGCGGGATATTTCTGCCTGTATGCGCAAGCTGCGGGATGAATACGGCGGCAAAGTGCCCAGCGACTTTGACGCGCTGCTGAGCCTGCCCGGTGTGGGCCGCAAAAGCGCCAACCTGATTATGGGGGATGTGTTCGGCAAGCCGGCCATCGTGACTGACACCCACTGCATCCGGCTGTGCAACCGCATCGGCCTGGTGGACGGCATTAAGGAACCGGCAAAAGTCGAAAAGGAACTGTGGAAGATCATTCCGCCGGAAGAAGGCAGTGATTTCTGCCACCGGCTGGTAGACCATGGCCGCGCGGTGTGCACGGCGCGCACCACCCCCTACTGCGATAAATGCTGCCTGGCAGACGTATGTCGGGCCCGAAAGGAATTTGATCGATGAATAAACAGACCGAAAACCGGCTGGGCGGTGAGCTGCGCAGCCAGCATACGGCTGCCCGCCTGCTGGAGGAACTGGAAAATGGCCGCTATAGTGGTGCTGCCCAGCTGCCCAGTGAATTGGAGCTGGCTTCCGATCTGGGGGTGAGCCGCACGGTAGTGCGCGACGCCCTGAGCGAGCTGGAGCGCGACGGCTACCTGGAACGTGTGCGCGGCATCGGCACCTTGGTAAACCGGGATGTGGTGCAGCTGAAAAACCGCATGGATCAGAAGCTGGAATTCTATAAAATGATCCGCGCCATTGGCAAGGAACCCCGCAGCGATAACTTGAGCGTAACGCGGGAGATCGCCTCCCCCGCTTTGGCCGAAAAGCTGCAGTTGCCCACCGACGCCCCGCAGACGTTGGTGTTTGTGCGCCGCCGCGTGATGGCGGATGATACGCCGGTGCTGTTTTCCACCGATATTCTGCCGCTTTCTTTATTTGACAATAAGCGGCTGGAAGGCATTGATTTCAGCCAGCCCATTTTTGACATTGCCGCCCGCCACTGCCATACTGAAGTGACGGAGACTGTGGCCCACCTGCATGCAGTGTCCGGCCCGGCAGGCATCCGCCGCCAGCTGGCCCTGCGCCCCGAACAGGCGCTTTTGCAGTTGGAGGAGATTTGCTACTCTCGCCTGTGCAAACCGGTGCTGTGCTGCCAAACTTATTATACTGATTTCTTTGATTTTGCGATGGTGCGCAAGCTTTTGTAATGGTGTTCAGGCGGGCGACCGCTTTGGCATACAGCAGTGCTGCACAATGTAAGGTGCGGTGCTGCCGAGAAGATCATAGACCGTTGAATAAAGGGGAATGTGTATGAGACATTTGATCGACCCGGCGGACTTTACGCTGGAAGAAACGCTCAGTCTGATGGACCTTGCCGACCGTATCCATGAGGACCCGGCCGCTTACCGCGACGTAGCGGCCCGCAAACGCCTGGCCACTTTGTTTTATGAACCCAGCACCCGTACCCGCCTTTCCTTTGAGGCTGCTATGCTGAACCTGGGCGGCCAGGTGCTTGGCTTCCCCGATGCCGGTGTTTCCAGCGCCAGCAAGGGAGAGACCGTGGCTGATACCATCCGCGTTGTCAGTTGCGTGGCTGACATTGCCGCCATGCGCCACCCCAAAGAGGGCGCCCCGCTGCGTGCCTCCCGCTACAGCCGCATCCCGGTCATCAATGCCGGTGATGGCGGCCACAGCCACCCTACCCAGACGCTGCTGGACATGATGACCATCCGCCAGCGCAAGGGCCGTCTGGACCACCTGACCATCGGTTTCTGCGGCGATTTGAAGTTTGGCCGCACCGTGCACAGCCTGATCAAGAGCCTGTCCCGCCTGTCGGGCATGAGGTTTGTGCTGGTCTCGCCCGAAGAACTGCGTGTGCCGGACTACATCATCAGCGAAATTCTGGAGCCCAACGGCATTGAGTATGTCGAGACCCGCAGCCTGGAAGAAGCCCTGCCCCAGCTTGACATCCTGTACATGACCCGCGTGCAGCGCGAACGTTTCTTCAACGAGGAAGATTACATCCGCCTGAAGAACAGCTATGTGCTGACCAAGGCAAAGCTGGATCTGGCCCCGGCCGACATGGCGGTGCTGCATCCCCTGCCCCGTGTGAATGAAATCACGCTGGATGTGGATGATGACCCGCGTGCCGCTTACTTTGATCAGGTGCAGAACGGCGTGCATATGCGCATGGCCCTGATCATGACGCTGCTTGGCTTGAAAGATCCTAAAACTGGGGAGGTAGCTTTCGATGTTGAAGGTTGATGAAATTCAGAACGGCGTGGTCATTGACCATATCACCGCAGGTACCGGCCTGGCCCTGTACCACCTGATGGAGCTGGAAAAGCTGAGCGACGCCACCGTGGCCTTGCTGCAGAATGTCCGCAGCCAGAAGAGCGGCAAGAAGGACATTATCAAAATCGAGGGCGACGTGAGCGACCTGAGCTTTGATATTTTGGGTTATGTGGACCCGAAGATCAGTATTACGTTCATCGAGAATGGCCACGTGGCAAAAAAGAGCCGCCCCGAGCAGCCCAAGCGCTTGGTCAATGTCATCAAGTGCAAGAACCCGCGGTGCATTACCTCGATTGAGGAAGGCTGTGACCATATTTTTGCGCTGACCCCCAGCGGAAAGTACCGCTGCGTGTACTGCGAGCAGGAATTTAGCGTGAAGCCGTAAGATTAAAAGGGTATAAAAATAAAGGCTCCCCTTGAGGGGGAGCCTTTATTTTTATAGTGCGCCCGGCATGGGCAACAACTAGGTGGTGAAAGA
>ULYR01048904.1_pt1 | contig 18999 bp, 9 predicted proteins | sample 1962341 | NCBI WGS metagenome assembly ULYR01 (sample SAMEA4835868, study PRJEB28245) | human gut metagenome | biome: gut microbiome; material: fecal sample | place: Denmark | collected 2008 | reverse complement strand
CCGCTCAACGAACGTCTGGGACGTCTGCGCGAGCGTCGCCGCGATATGAGCGACGGACTGCAGGAGTGGCTCTTCCGCCGCTACGAGATGCTCAACGCGCGCGGCGAACGGCGCCATCTGCTCGACATATTCGCATCGACCACCGCCGGCGTTCCGCCTGCCGGGACCGGCGATTGTTGCGCGCCCAAGCTGTTGCAGTATGCCTATCAGCGCGGTTACAGGCCGTTGTGCATGGCCGAATTCTGGTGGGGCGAGGCTCCGGCAACCGAACTTCGACGCCACGGACATTTCTATCCGTCGTGCACAGGCAAGTGCGGTCCGCTGCTGCGATACATGATGCAGGGCCTCGATGTGGAGCCCGACCCACTCGGAAACGATTTTGCAGGACAGCTGAAGATAGTGTATGAGGACGACGACCTGGTGGTTGTGGATAAGCCCCACGGCATGCTGAGTGTGCCGGGGCGCGGCGACTGCGTGTCGGCACTCACTCTGATGTGCGCCCGTTATGGCGGCGAGGGTGGCGTGCTTGCCGTCCATCGGCTCGACATGGACACCGGCGGACTGCTCGTCATGGCGCGCACAGCCCGTGCACAACGACTGCTTCACGCTCAGTTTGAGGCGCACACGGTGAAGAAACGCTACACCGCGCTGCTCGAAGGAACGCCCGACCGCCCGTGTGAGGGCACAATAGACCTGCCGCTGAGCGCCGACTTCATAGACCGTCCGCGCCAGAGGGTTGACATGAAAGAGGGGAAACGCGCCATCACGCGCTACGAGATTGTGAAGCATTGCGGCGGTCGTACGCTCGTGCATCTATATCCGGAGACCGGTCGTACGCATCAGTTGCGGGTGCACTGCGCCCACAAGGACGGGTTGGGATGCCCCATCACGGGCGACAGACTGTACGGCCATGCCGGCCGCCGGCTGTGCCTGCGCGCCACGTCCATAAGTTTTGCCCATCCTTCTACGGGCAAGACCATGACGTTCTGTTTGGATGAAGATTTCGCGGAAGAAACCGCTCAGGGCACGGACAATGGCGTGCCCCGGCGTTAAGAGTGTTTTCAGTCGCCGAGCAGACGCTTCGACATGTATCTCACCGGATACCATGTGGCCAGCCATCCTACGGCAATCACTGTGATGAATATGATAAGCACGTCGTCATAATGCACGCTTACGGGATAGGCGTTGATGACAAATGCGCCGCTGGTGCTGCCCATGGCCACGAGTCCGTAGGTCTGTTGCAGCCAGCAGAGCAGCAGTCCGATGATGATGCCTATGGCCGCGCCGATGGCCGATATCATTCGTCCCTCGAACAGGAATATGCGTGTTATGAGCTTGTCGTTGGCTCCGAGGCTGCGCAGTGTCGCCACATCCTGCTTCTTGTCGATGATGAGCATCGACAGCGAACCGATGATGTTGAAGCACGCCACGACGAGTATGAATGTGAGGAATATGTAGGCCAGCACCTTCTCTATCTGCATTATCTTGAAAGTGTCGGCCTGTTGCTCGAATCGGTCGAGCACGCGGTATTTGTCGCCGCCTATCTTCTGCATCTCCGCTTTCACGGCGTTGAGGTTGCTGCCCGGTTTCAGACGGAACTCGAGCGAGGTTATCATGCCCTGGCGGTCGAATATGCGGCGGGCGAAACCAATGGAAGTGAGGATGTGGTCCTTGTCATATTTCGACTGGTTTACGGCAAAGACGACGCCTGCCGAGATAATGGAGTCGGACACGAAACCGTCCGACGGGTTGGTGGCATCCACCAGCTGACCTTCGCGCTTCGGGGCATATATCTTCAGGAAACCGTCCCACTGTGCACCAATGCCGAGCGTCTGCGCGAGTCGTATGCCCGGAATGCCATACTGAAGGTTGGCGGCCTGAAGTGTGAAGTCGCCGTCGCCGTAGAGTATGTCGCGTATGTTGGTAAGGCTGTCGAAGTTGTTTTCCACACCTTTCACCGTCACCATGGCCTGCTTGTCGCCATACATGGCAAGCGCAAGGTCCTCCACACATTCGGTGGACACCTGCACTTCGGACAGCTTCTTCATCTGCGTGAGCAGCGGGTCGTCGGCTGCCACCGCCTTGCCTTTTGCCGGTACTACTGAAATCTGCGGGTCGAAGCTGGTGAAGAACGACGCCACGAGGTCGTGAAAACCATTGAACACGCTCATCACAATAACAAGCGCCATGGTCGTTACAGCCACACCGGTGACCGATATGGCTGAGATGATGTTTATGACGTTGGTGCTTTTCTTCGAGAAAAGATAGCGTCTGGCAATGTAGAAAGGAAAGTTATGACGTTTCATTTCTTGCCAAGCAGTTCGTCTATGTGCTCAATGTAGTCGAGCGAGTCGTCTATGAAGAATCTCAGTTCAGGGATGATGCGCAGCTGGTTGCGCACTCTCGTGCCGAGCTCATAGCGTATTGTGCGCTCGTTGGCCCTTATGTTCTTGATCATGTCGTCGCTCTTCTCCGATGGGAAGATGCTGAGATAGGCAGTGCAGATGCTCAGGTCGGGCGATACGCGGCAGCGTGTCACGCTCACCATCACGCCGTGCATCATACGTGTCTGCGACTGGAATATGAGGCTCAACTCCTTTTGCAGGAGTCTTGCTATGCGGTTTTGTCTTGTTTCTTGCATAATTTATGTGTTGTTGTTTTGAATGCAAAGATTTGGCAAACGAGCGGAATGAGAGTATTCTCTCTGATTCCCGAGTGCAGCAAATCTTATGCAAAGATAGTGCAAACGAGCGGAAAGAGAACTTGTTCTTAATTTCCCGAGTGCAGTAAATCTTATGCAAAGATAGTGCAAACCGTGTGTATGAAGAAATAAATAGACGTTTATTTTTCCTCACACACACGCTTTATGTCTTGCAGATAATGCCGTCAGGCGGCATCATTCGGCCAGGGTGAAGTCGAGCTGTTTCTTCTCCAGATTGGCAGAAGCCACTTTTATGCGTATCGGGTCGCCCAACTGATACTTGTGATGGCGGTGGCGTCCGACGAGACAATAGTTGCGTTCGTCAAAGTCATAGTAGTCATCGTTGAGGTCGCGCATTGGCACCAGTCCCTCGCAATGGTTCTCGTCGATCTCGCAGTATATGCCATACGACTGCAGACCACTGATGTGCGCGTCATAGACATTGCCTATCTTGTCGCTCATGAACTCCACTGCCTTGTACTTGATTGAGTCGCGTTCGGCGTTGGCGGCTATCTGTTCCATCTCGCTCGAGTGCTCGCACAGCTCCTCGTAGTGCTCGCGGTTGGCGCTGCGTCCGCCCTGCTGGTAGCGTGTTAGCAGGCGATGTACCATCGTGTCGGGATAGCGTCGGATAGGCGAAGTGAAGTGAGTGTAGTATTCGAACGCCAGTCCGAAGTGTCCGATGTTGTGAGTAGAGTATTTCGCCTTCATCATTGCGCGCAGCGCTACGGTCTGAATGAGGTTCTGTTCCTTCTTTCCCTGGCAGTCGTCCATGAGCTTGTTGAGCGACCGCGCCGTTGCTCCCTTGGTGCCCTCGGTCTTGAGCTTGTAGCCGAATTTTACGATAAATTCGCGCAGAGTCTCCAGCTTCTGCGGGTCGGGATTGTCGTGAATACGGTATGGCAGAGTCTTCGCCTTGACACCCTTCTTCACCTTTCCCACGCTCTCTGCCACCGTGCGGTTGGCAAGAAGCATGAATTCCTCGATGAGTTTGTTGGCATCCTTCGACCTCTTGAAGTAGCAGCGCACAGGCTTTCCCTTCTCGTCTATGTCGAAATGAAGCTCCTCGCGGTCGAACTTCACGGCTCCGTTGTCAAACCGAGCCTTGCGCAACTTCTTGGCAAGACGGTCGAGCGTGATGAGATTCTCGGCGTTCTCGCCCTTGTATCCGTCCTTTCCCGGAGCGGGAGCAGGCTCGCCCGTGCCGTCAACCACGCCGTTGTCCTCGAGCAGTTGCTGCACTTCCTCGTAGGCATAGCGGCGGTTGCTGCGTATGACGGTGTGCACAATGCGGTAGCTCTTCACCGTCGCCTCGTCGTCGAGATTGAATATAACACTGTAGCATAGCTTCTCCTCGTCGGGGCGAAGAGAGCATACGAAGTTGCAGAGATGCTCCGGAAGCATAGGTATTGTGCGGTCGACGAGGTAGATACTCGTGGCACGTTTCTGCGCCTCCTTGTCTATTATGGAACCCTCTTTCACGTAGTGCGACACATCGGCTATGTGCACTCCCACCTCCCACAGGCCGTTGTCGAGCCGTCTGATGGACAGAGCGTCGTCGAAGTCCTTGGCGTCGTGCGGGTCGATGGTGCACGTGAAGACGTCGCGGAAGTCCTCGCGCTCCTTCAGATCCTCCTCGGTTATCTCGCACGATATCTTGTCGGCGGCGTCTTCCACAGCCTTAGGATATTTGTAGGGCAGGCCATACTGCGCGAGGATGGTGTTCATCTCAACGTCGTTGTCGCCCGTCGGTCCGAGCACATCAACCACTTCGCCGATCATGCTCCGGTTCTCGCTGTCGGGCCATTGAATGATTTTCACCACGGCCTTGTCGCCGTCTTTTCCACCCTTCAGCTTGCGGCGCGGGATTATTATGCCTCCCGGCAGAGTGCCGTCCTGCGTTATGAGATATGTGATGTCGTTGTCGGAGCGCAGCTTACCCACGAATTTGTCCTTGGCTCTCTGTATTATCTCGATTACCTGCGCCTCCTTTATGTGTTTCTGTCGGCGCGCCATTACCGACACCCTAACCTTATCTCCCGTGAGCGCCCACATTGAGTTGCGTTCCGCAACGAATATAGGCTTGGTGCCGTCGTCGGGTATGAACGAGTTCTTTCCGTTCTGTTTGCGCTGGAACGTGCCCTCCTGCACCTGTCCTTTGGTATTAAGCCGGTAGGAGTTGTCGCTCACTTTTGTGAGGTAGTCGTCCCATGCCATCTCCTCCATGATGTCGATGGCGAGCATCTTGAGGGGGTGAGTGTCAAGATGGAGTGCGCGGAATATCTCCTTAAAACTGAATTTCTTGTCTGGTTGTGAAGAGAAAAATCCTTCGAGCTTCTCAGAAAGCTGCTTCCTTGACAGGCGTTTTCCGCCTTTTTTTCCTTTTGCCATAATGTTGTGGTTTTTAGTTGTCGGGCCGGCCGATGTGCCGTCGGCGCATTGTGTTTTGGGTTTTTCCGTATTGCGGTAAATGCTTTTCAGCCGTGCTGTTACGGCTTTTCCGTCCTGTTGCCGCGGCCTTGCCTTATCGCTTCGGAGTCATTGGCGCATGTCCCGACGATATGTATATGCAAATAAACAAAATAAATCTGAGATAGCTTGTTTCCGTTACGATAATTTTGCATTAAATATTCCGTTTTATATAAAATAATGAATAGAAGAACGTATTATGAATTAAAATACTTAAATTTGCATCCGTTTATAATAACAGAATTATGAAAACAGATGAGCGTGAGCATAAGATTTATCAAGTGACACTGCTTGGCGGCTTGGCCAACGTGGTGCTGCTCGTGTTCAAGTTTATTGCCGGAATCGTGGGCGGATCGGCTGCCATGATAGCAGACGCCGCACACTCGCTTTCCGATTTCCTGACCGACATTGTGGTGCTCGTTTTTGTAAAGCTGAGCAGCAAGCCTCAGGATTATGGCCATGACTACGGTCGCGGCAAGTATGAGACACTCGCCACTGCCATCATCGGCGCCGTGCTGTTTGCCACCGGTGCCATGATCTGCATCGAGGGAGTGTCGACAGTGATCGATTTCTTCAACGGCAAAGTCATAGAAAGTCCGGGCGTCATAGCGCTCGTGGCAGCAGTGGTGAGCATCGTCGTGAAGGAGATAACATTCAGGGTGACCGTCAAGGCGGGCCGCAAGCTCGATTCTCAGGTGCTCATTGCCAACGCATGGCACCACCGCAGCGACGCCCTCTCGTCGATAGGTACCACAATAGGTATCGGCGGAGCAATCATTCTGGGTGAGAAGTGGACGGTGCTCGACCCGATAGCTGCCGCCATCGTGGGCCTGCTCATCATACGCGCGGCCTACACTCTGGTGCGCAACGCCACCGGTGAGCTGCTCGAGGAGAGCCTGCCCGAGAACATCAAGAACGAGATTATAAGCATTGCTACCGACGAGCCCGACGTGAGCGGCATACACCATCTGTGCACGCGGCGCATCGGAAGCCTGTATGCCATAGAAATGCACATACGCATGCCGGGGCAACTCTCGTTGTATGCTGCCCATGAGCACGCCACAAACATAGAGCGACGGCTGCGCGAGCGGTTCGGCAACCTCACTCATGTGAACATACATGTGGAGCCACTCAAGGTGGACGGCGACTATCAGGACCCGTCCAAATGAGACGATTTATCACTTAAAGTCAACTGACCGTAGAAATGAGCAAAATCCTAATAACCGGCGCAAGCGGCTTCATCGGCAGCTTTATCGTTGAAGAAGCGCTGCGCCGTGGCATGGACGTGTGGGCCGCGGTGAGGTCTACAAGTTCGCGCCGTTATCTCACCGACAAGCGCATAAACTTCATTGAGCTCGACTTCTCGTCGACCGAGAAGCTGAAAAGCCGGCTTGAGGGCCACACGTTCGACTATGTGGTGCATGCCGCCGGAGTGACGAAGTGTCTGCACCGCGACGATTTCCGCCGTGTGAACACCGAGGGAACGAAACATCTGGTGGACGCGCTGCTGGAGCTGTCGATGCCTATAAAGCGGTTCGTGTTCCTGAGTTCGCTCAGCGTGTTCGGCGCCGTGTGCGAGCGTCAACCCTACCGCGACATAACCGACGACGACATTCCGCGCCCCAACACGGCATACGGCCGCAGCAAGCTGGAGGCCGAACGCTATCTCGAGTCGATAGGCAACGACTTCCCTTACATCATATTGCGCCCCACGGGCGTTTACGGTCCGCGTGAGACCGACTATTTCCTGATGGCCAAGAGCATCGCCTCGCACGTTGACTTTGCCGTAGGATTCAGGCGTCAGGACATCACTTTCGTCTATGTGAAGGACGTGGTGCAGGCCGTGTTCCTCGCTTTCGACCGTGGAATGAGCGGCCGGAGATATTTCCTCACCGACGGTCAGGTGTATTCGTCGGCCGACTTCAGCAATCTGCTGCGCCGCGAGCTGGGCAATCCGTGGATGGTGCGCATAGTGGCTCCGCTGTGGATGCTGCGCCTCATAACGTGGGCAGGCGAGCGCATAAGCCACATCACGGGCCGCCCCACACCGCTCAACAACGACAAGTATCACATACTGCGTCAGCGCAACTGGCGCTGCGACGTGGAGCCGACGTTCGACGAGCTGGGCTATCATCCGCACTATCAGCTCGACCGCGGAGTGAAGGAGACCGTGGCGTGGTATAAGGACAACAAATGGTTATGACACAGAAATGAACTACATAAAGAAACTATTCGAGATTGAAAAAAAGCCCGTGCGCGGTCTGTTGGCCGTGGAGTGGGCTGTCGTGGCATATACTGCGCTAACGCTTGTGGTGCTGCTGTTTACCTACACCAAGAGCGTCAATCCCGAGGCCATGGTGCTCGGACGCATGCGTGTGCTGGCAACCATCGTGGCGCTGTGGGTGGTATATAGACTCGTGCCGTGCCGGCTGACCCGCGCGGCGCGCGTAATCACGCAGATAGTGCTGCTCTCCTGGTGGTATCCCGACACGTATGAGCTTAACCGTGTGTTCCCCAATCTCGACCACGTGTTCGCTTCTTTCGAGCAGTGGGTGTTCGGTTTCCAGCCTGCCCTCGTGTTTGCCACTCATTTCTCGTCGCCGGTCTTCAGCGAGCTTATGAGCCTTGGCTACGCCTCCTATTATCCTATGATAGCACTGGTGGTGTTTTTCTATTTCTTCTGCCGTTACGAAGAGTTCGAGCGTTGCGCCTTCATCGTGCTGACGGCGTTCTTCATCTATTATCTGATATTCGTTTTCGTGCCCGTCACCGGCCCTACCTATTATTATAAGGCGATAGGTCTTGACAAGGCAGCGGCAGGAATATTCCCCGACGTACAGTATTATTTCAACACCCACCGCGAGTGTCTGCCCACACCGGGTTACACCGACGGCACGTTCTACGCCATGGTGGAGGGAGCCAAGGCAGCCGGCGAACGGCCAACGGCAGCGTTCCCGAGCTCGCACGTAGGAGTGGCAACCATACTGATGATGCTTGCCGCTCACAGCCGCAGCAAGGCGCTCGTATGGGTGCTGGTGCCGTTCTATGTGCTGCTGTGCCTGTCCACGGTATATATCCAGGCCCACTATGCCATCGACTCGTTAGTGGGACTTGCGAGCGGATTCGTGATATACGCATTGCTGTTCGGGCTCACGGGCAGGATGCGTCTGTCGCGAGGCAGGAGATGAATTTCAGTCGGAACGAGTCTGTGTGGACGTAAAAAAGGATGTCGCCGGACGCGGTAACGGTGCGTGGCGATGTATGTACGGACCGGTGGCCGGCGCGCTGCCGGCATAGCCTCATGGCGTGTGGGGCTGATAAAAGATAAAATTGCATGAATATACAGATATGCAGTTTTTATGCATAAATATTTTTCCTCAACTCAAAATTAAGCCACTTATTTCGCACCGCAAAACTTTTGGCCGCAAATACGCGAGTTTTGAGCGGTTTGCGCAAGTGCTTGTCAGTCAGCGGTTTGCATTTTTCGACAAACCGAAGCACATCGTATGGCGTTGCGAAATGGCCCATTTCGCACTCTGATATGGCCCATTTCGTGCTGCGATATGCCCAATATCATGCTCCGATATTGCCCATTTCGCAATGCAATAAAGCCCATTTCGCAAAACCGACTGATTTTTTATGCCTTTCGGAAGGGTAAAACCGACGTGTCGTTAAAGAATCATCCGGCTGAAAAAGCCCATTTCGTGGTTATCCGTTTTCTATTTCACGAATTTATTTTGTCAAAATATTTTACTACCGAAACTGTATGAATATGCAGTTTTACCGGTGTCTGCGGCTTACAGAACAGGACGGATCTGCGGTGCGGCTGTGCCTGATTATGGGGTAGGAGAATCGTCGGCGGATGAGGGGAAAAGACAAAAGAAGAGGCCGTTCCTGTCATTATGATTTGTGACGGAACGGCCCTCCTTCTATTAGAGTTGTGTATTCACATGCTCATGCAGAACATATGCTTCTATGAAAAAAATACCGGTTGTTCGGGCTTTTTTATGATAAGCAATGCATATCGGCGGGATATACACTGCTTATCGGTGATAACTTGTTATTTATTTTACGAAAATCTTTCTGGCAGAGCCGTCAGAATATTTCACGATATAGGCGTTGCCTTTCACTGTTGTTGTGACTTCCTCGCCTGTGATGGAGTAGATGCCTGTTATCTCCTTGTCGCTTGTGACTGAAGATATGCCTGTGGTATAGTCATCCTGTGCCTGCAGAGCGTCCTCAAGCAGTTTGGTGATGGCAGCCTCTATGTCTGTTGCCGTTGCCATGAGGCTTTCATAGCTGTCGGCCAGTGTGTAGTCGTTGTATGCGTTCTCCACAGCTGCCTGTAGATCGTCTATCATCTGTGCCACAGCATTCTCGGCATCTGTTATCGCCTGGCTGTCCTTTACGTCCGGACACTGCTCGTCTATGGCGTCCTTTGTCTCCTGAAGCTTTGTGCGGAGCGAACCTATGGTCTCCATAGCCGGTGTATAATGCGCCATGAATGAGTTTGTAATTTCCACCTTCACGTTATCGTCATCTACATGGAACGAGCTGCCGTCCTTGTCGGCCAGCACGATGTCGCTCATTGTTATTTCTGATGTGAGAGGCAGGCTCTCGTCGGCTTTCACGTTGAAGGCGAATATCATGCCATTGCTTCCTTCGATAGATTCAGTGGTGATGCCAGTCATAATGATGTGCAGACGTCCCTCTTCGTCGTAGCTTGAGGTTATTGAGAGGTTCTGCGGTACTCGCTCGCCGTATTCGAACTTAGGCTTGTCGCTGCTTTCTCTTGTTTCTATGGTGACTCCCTGCGGCAGTGTGATGACAGCCTGCATGCCTCTTACGGTGATGTTGTTGTTGAGCATCACGCTCACTTTTCTGAACGATCCGTCGGTCTTCATAGCCATTTTCTCAGTCTCGAAGAATACGCGTCCGGCATCGGGCGATACGCTGCATGTGTAGTCGGCGATGTCGAATCTCGGCGAAAGACCGGTTCCCGGGTCGGCGTGACTGTTGCTTCCCACGATGTTGGTTACTTCAATCTCGACCGGTGCGGAAAATTCCTTTACGGCTGTTACGGGGAAGGATACAAGCGCTCCGCTGTTGCCTGCGAAGTCGGCAGTCTCGAACGGCACGGGGAGAATGAGCAGTTTGTACACACGGCGGCCCTGTTCGTCGCGTGCATTCTGCTCCTGCATGTAGATGGAATGGCTTTCGCGGCTTATGCGCTGGTCGTTGCGTGTGAGTTCGGAAGGATTACATCTCAGTTCGTCGGGCATGTGGATGTCCATCTGCAGTGCTCCGATGAGGTCGTCGTTGGAAAGACACACGTCGATGAGTTTTGTCTCTCCATAGCGGATATTGAAACCGGCAATCTCCACTTTGTTCTCTGCTGAGGCTGTGGCACCCATGCCTGTCATCGTCAGGACAACAGTCATGAGAACCGTGAACAGCCTGCAGTGCTTGGATATAATATTCTTAACCATAGTTCAAAAAAATAAAGTCATTAAATGTTTCTGTTAAGATGAAGGCGTGACAGTCATATTGCGACGCACGCCTTCATGACGATGAAATTATAAAAGCTTACAAAATCACTTCTTTACGACCTTGCGTGTAGAACCGTCCGAGTTGCGGATGATGTTGATGCCTTTCTTTATCTTGTCCATCACCTGTCCGCCTACGGAGTAGATTCTTTCCTTGATGCTCTTGTCGGTTTCAACACCGTCAATACCGGTTGTCTCACTGCCGGAACCTATGCTGTAGACTCTTCCCGCTGCATCTGCAAGCTTCACTTCGCCCACTGTGACGTGGTCGGCGTTGCGGCCTGTCAGGTCGAGATAGATGAGTGCATCGCCGTTGTCGGCAAACTGAGCATTTTCCATAGAGCTTACCACGATGCGATGAGTGCCGTCGGCAAGAGTGTTGGAGTAGAGCTTGTGGTCTACGGCACGTTCGCCGAGCTGTTCGCCGAGCAGTGTCACGCCTGAAGGGAGTTTCACGTCGAGCTGGCAGCCCACGTAGGCAGTGCTGTTGTTCAGTCTGATGGCCACTCTCTTGGCATTGCCTGTCTCGTCTGCGGTCAGTGCGATGTTGTCGGTACCGTCGGCTGCTGAACGTGTCAGGGCTGCGCTGTTGTCCTGTACGCCGAGAATGATGTTGATGACTTTGGTTATGTCACCGATGTTTATCTCGCCGTTGCCGTCAACGTCGGCTGTGTGCATCTGCTTCTCTGTAGCAGGAGCTTCGATTGCGAGTACGTAGTTCATGATGGTCATGTAGTCGTCTACGAGCACTTCCTTGTTGCCATCCACGTCGCCCGGAACATACTTGTTGTCCTCTGCCTCGGCTTTGAGAGCGTCGAGTTCACCGTTCAGTTCGTCTATCTTATTCTTGATCTTAGGCAGTGCCTCGGTCATGTAATCTACGTAAACAGGGTCGATAACGGTTCCGTCGATGTCTTTATCTACCAAGCGGCTGTTCGAAGTGAGCCAGTTGTAGATGTAGAGATAGTCTGTTCTGCCGTATATGTCGTTCAGCTTTGTCCACAGTTCATGTCTCTTGTCGCCGTAGAACACTTCTCCTTTGCTGTCGTCGTAGAGATAGTTCTGTATGCTGTATATGCGATACATCAGTCCGGTCAGGTTGTTATCAGAACCGATTTGCCCGGTCATCTCCTCTATGGTGTACTTCTTGTAGAGAGCCTCTATGTCGGTGCTTACGTTCGATATGCCAACAAGACTGAAGATATAGTCAAGACTGGTGGTCTCATTGAGACGGGTATCATTGTCCGCGAATTCGTTAATTTTATTCTTGGCGGCATCGATGTAAAGGCTGATTATGTCTGCCTGTGCCTGTGCTCCGGATTTATCAGCGTAAGTGAACGCGTTGATTTCATCCATATATCCGGCCAGCTTGCTGCTGAGATCGTCAAGTTCTCCGTTCAGACGAGCCTTTGCAGCGGCGTTGATTGTGTACGGCTTCTGTGCGTTGTCAATCTGACTGCTGAGCGATTTCAGAGACTCCGTTATCTGGTTGATGCCATAAGAGAGCTTGTTCTCGTAGAACAGAATCTGCGGCTCATATTTGGTTATTTCTGCCTGCATTGCTTCTATCTCCACACCGAGGGCTGCGAGCTTGTTGCCATACAGGTTCTTAACATCCTGATGACATGCAGTCAGGTCAACGGTTTCGGTCTGATGGAGCGTTCTTGCGTTGTTCAGCGCATCGTTGAGCCTGCCGAGAACTGTGCTCTCGAGAGCTTCTTCGTAATACTTGGACAGCTCTGAACGTATTGCTGCCATTCTTTCTGCAAATCCGAGGAATGTGTTCTTGATCTTATTCTTTGCCTCTACGTTGTTCCAGTCGTATCCTTCTGAGTTATCGCCGAAAGCCTCAGTCCAGTCGTAATCGGAAATCTCGTTATTGAGATCGTTGATCTTTGTGAGATAAGCATCCACTTTGTCTTTCACCTCATCCGGTTCATTCATAACAGCATCTGCGGCTTTGTTCTGGTCGGCTTTGAGTGTTGCTATCTCGTTCAACAGATTCTGTTGCTCTGTGTTATTTGCCTGTACATATTTTTGTCCGATGTCAGATTTAGCTGTTTGAGCATAGTCTTCGTAGGCTGGCTTATTGACTTCGCACCACCCAAATATGAGGTCATATTTCTCAAGCCGTGTTTTTTCGTTTGTCAGATCATTTTGTATTGAAGCTGCGGAAACCTCATCGGTGATGGTGTAGTCGGCAATGAATGCGTTGAAAGCATCTATTTCGGCCTGTACTCCAGCCAGCAATGTCTTTATATAGTTGTATGCTGCGATGTTGACATCGTTTTCTGCCGATGCGTTCTTTGCTTCATTGTATATGGCTAATGCATTGGCTGTCTGTACGCTGATAGCATCCTTCAGACCGTTGACAGTGGCAGTCATAGCGGCGAACAGGCTATTTTTCTCCTCTGCTGCTTCAGCTTCGGTGTTCAATCTGTTCATTTCTGCTACAACGGCATTGTATTTGTCGATGTATCTTTGCTTGGTTTTTCCATCTGCATCGTTCACATATCCGAACTTGTTGAGGTCTGCAAGATGAGCATCAGCTGCGTCCATTGCTGCTGTGTAAAGGCTGTTCCATTCGGTTGCGGATGCTTCCTCCTTACCTGAAGTCAGCAGGCCTGCTACACGGTTGAGCTTTTTTATCTGAGTGTCGAGCTCAAGAACCAAGAGATCTTTCTGTGATGCTTTAGCTGCGTCATCAATGATACTCTTAGCCTCTTTAAGTGATTTAGAACTCTGTTTCGACTCTTCAGCATATCCGGCGAGAGCGACATTGTAAATGTTATCGTATTCGTCAGAAACCTCATTGAATACAGCATTGAACTTAGTCAGAGCCAGATTGCCAAGGCTGTTGCCGTCGTACACGTTGTTTACTATGCCGGTTACCGTTGCCTTTATGTCTTTTGTTATCTTCTCTATGCTTGCCTTGTATGTCTCTTCTATATCGAAGAGTTCTCCATTCATAGTGCATTCTCTGTGCTCATCCGTTGCCTTTGTCTCAATATCGCGCAGTTCCTTCAGTATGCCGCTCAGAGCATTGTTAGCTTCAGATATGGCTTTCTTGGCAGCATCAACAAGTTCCGGATCGGTAAGTGTACCGAATTCGTTTATTGTTGTGATGGCATTGCTGTATTCGTTTCTTGCAGTAGAGAGTGCGTTATTGATGGCTTCAAGTCGCTTGTCATTGTCTGCTTTTATTGCTTCATCAACTCCGCCCTTCTGATTAGTGGATATTTCAGTGATGCGATTGTTGATTTCTTTAATGCTCAAGTCTGACTCTGAGAACTCATTCTGGGCAGAATACGTTCCTGATTTGAAATCGTTGTCAATCTCATTCTTGAGTTCAGCGATTTCTTCGCCAATCTTTGTAAGTTCTGCGAGATAGCCTTGTGCAGCAGAAGTCTGGTCTTCCTTGGCGATACGTTCGAACTCTTTGGCTCTTCTTTCTTCAGCTTTTGAGAGAGAACCTGCCAGTGTACCGTAGTTGTCGTAGTTCTTCTTGGCATCTGCCGGTACGGCATTTATATCTTTAGCTATTGATGTTAAACTCGTGATATAACCCTCTTTCTGGCTGACACAGTCGTGTGTTTCCCTGTAAGACTTCTCAACTTCAGCCCATTTGCTGTCTTTCTCATCTTCCAGTTTGCTGATAACACCGCCGTCACCTGTATAGTGTTCTCTTGCTTCTGTATAAGGAGTGACGTTTTCTTCATACAATGTATTTATGTCGTTCTTGGCTTTTGCTATTATGCCGTCAAAGCCAATTTCATTGTATTTAGCCTCAATAGCTTTATATGCATTATGGTTGGCATCGGAAGCTTCTGCGTCTGTTCTTGCGTCAGAGACTTTCTTCTCCACAGCAGCGAGTTTGTCACCGAATCCCGTTGCATCTTCTGTCGAAGCCCAATTGTCGGCAACACTTTCCTCAGCATTAGCTGCATCGAGTTCTGTTCTCAAGGCTGCAATCTCTGCTTCGATAGCTGTTTTCTTGTCATTGAACTCAGTTTGACGAAGTGGATCGGTTGTCTTGATATCACCGGTCTTCAGTCCGTTGATAGTATTGATGGCGTCGTTGTATTGTGTTTCGTTTGCCTCGAAGTGTGCCTGAGCGTCTTCAGCAGCTTTCTGCAGGGTGGAGATATCATTATTGATATTGCCGATTTCTTCCTGAATCTTCTGCAGTTCAGCCATTGCAGCAGTCTTGTCTGTCATTTCAGCTGCCTGTTCTTTGGCTGCGTTCTGCTTTGCGATACGAGCCTGTATCTCGGCTTTTTGTTTTTCTATATCGGCACTTTCCTTACCTTCGGCACTGATCTTAGAGAGTTCTCCTGTGGCAGTGGTGATGAGAGTCTCAATATATGTAACCAGTCTGTCCACAGCCTGATCTGCTATGTTGTTGTCGTAGTTTTCTTTGTCCTGGGCATAAGAGTCCTTCAGTCCTGCAACTACATCAGCAAGAGTTTTGGTCTCGGCAGCGTCTGCCTTGTCGAATGCGTCAGCCAAAGCCTTGTTGTAGGCGTCGTCGGTGCTTGTGGAAGCTGTAGTCATGAAACCTTCTATAGCAGTGATGACAGCCTGGAATTCGTCAATATAGCTACCGTATGTCTTGCCGCTTGTACCTACTGTTACGGCAGTATTGGTTACAACCTCGCGAAGTTCACTGAGTGTGGCATTATAAGAAGCGAGTTTAGCCTGAACATTCAGGTAGTTTTCTTTTGCTGTTTCTGCGTTTGCGATGTAATCAGCTATCATTTTATCCACCTCAGCAAAGGCAGCATCGAAGTCTGCTTCTTTACATGTACCTTCGTTGAAAGCATTAAGCGCATCTCCGGAAATGACACCGATGGCATCGGTTACGGCCTGTTCCGTGGCTGCGTATTTGTCTTTGTTGCTGTATGTTTCATCGTTAAGAGCATTTACAGTCTTTGTTGCTTCATCAAGGCTTGTTTCTTTTTCACCTACCTTTGTTGTTACGGCTTGGTATGCGTCATAGTTGGCAATATCGCCTGCTGCATTAGTATTCAGCTCCTCAATCTTGTCATTTATACCATTGAAGTCCTGGGTATAATCGGCTACAACGTGCTTCGTGTTGTTGTCTTCTATCTTTGTGCGGAGAGTCTCGATGGCGGTGCCGATGGCGTTATAAGTGCCGAGATGATGGTCCTTGATAGCCTGTATCTTTCCGAGGTTCTCGTATTCAGTTTCTACTGTGCTCAGCTTTGCCTTGGCATCTGCATATATCTCTTTCAGTTCATACGTCTTTTCGAGATATTTACCTGTTACCTCTGTTATTTCCGTGTGGAGTGTTACATCCCAATTATTTCCGAGACCATTCTCCAACTCCAGCGAACCTTCGTGAGCCTCCGGCGTACCATTCTGTTCTTCTATCTTTGTAATTTTGGCATTTATCTGGTTGAGCTCGGTCTGTGCAGCCTCACGCATGTCAGCGTAAACGTCCGGATCGTCTTTCACTTCATTGTATATTTGTGTAAGACTCTCGTTATACGTGTTTCTGAGGTCGGTTATACAGGTGTTTATTCTGACATAAGCTTCGTGGTCAGCCTTGGCTTTGTCTATGGCAGCAGAATAGTCATTGATAAGTTTGCTGACTTCAGTTGTGAAGTTGTTTATAGCTTCCTCGTTGCATATTTCCGCCGCCGTTCCATCTCCTTTAGCAGCTTCTGCATCATTTTTGAACTTATCCAGAGCTTCTGTTACGGCTTCTTTGGCTGCAGCAGTAATACCTTCTACATAAGTCTTGCTGTCGCCGTCTGTTATGCCTTCCAGCTTCTTGGCTACGTCATCAAACGCTGTTTTCTGTCGATTGTATGCTGCTACAGCGTTGTTGTAAGCCGCAGTGTTATCTGCTGCACTGTTGACCTCTGCCTCGAGCTCGTCTATTTGTACATGAAGATTTGAAGCGTCGTCTTTGTAAAGCGCGTATTCTTTATATACATTGTATGCGTTTTTGTCGTCTGTTCCCTCTTCGTCTTTAAGATTGTTGACCACAGTAGAAAGACTCATTGCCTTATCATAAAGTTTCTGATAATTCTCGTCTCTGTTGTCAATCTTATTGATTATTTCTGTCAACTTGTTTGAGAGTTCGGTACGGAGCGGTGCGAAATCGAAGTCCAGCATCAGTTTCAGTCCGCCCACCTTGTACTCTTTGCCGCCTTCCACGGCTTCCAGGCTGATGACGATGTCTTCTTCCTCAGCTGTTACTTCAAACATACCATTATCCAGCGCTTTGCCGTTTATAAGTATTTTGACGTTTTCTGCCGTAGTTGTAGTGATCTTGTAGCTTCCTTTTACAAGCTTTCCGATGTTCTGCGATATGGCAGCTCCGTTTTGTGAGACGATGATGCCATTCTCAAGCGATACGCCTGACTCAGCGCCTTGCCAGTCGCTTACATCGTTTGTCTTGATTTGATCTACATTCGCGTCGGCCCATGCCGTCAGTGTGGAGGCTGAGGTCATCGCGAGAATAGAAACCAGTACATTTTTTCTCATAACTCTAATTCTTTAGTTTAATTTTCATTATTTGGTTTGAATTTTCAATCATTAATATTGTCCTTACATCAGTAAGAATATGTAGGCTGCATGTGTACAATTTGTAGACAAAATTAGCTACAATCCAGTGTGGATGCATTGCGTTTGGAGATGCTATTCGTGAACTGCGTCGTTATTTTCGTGAACTGAAAATACGGGAACCAATAAGATGTTTGTATAGTCTTTTTATTATGTAGAAAAGAGTAATTATCAGATAATGAAGGCTTCATAAATTATATTGTATAATTAAGTGCATTATTATCTGAATTGTTATTTCCCAGTCATATACCTTTTATATTATTTAGGACAGTTGAGCGAGTCCATTAATGTTCTTAATGCGTTTTTAGGAAGTCTTATGGTATGTGCTGCTCCTAGATTGTCTGATATGACGACAATCTGTTTGATTGTATTGATGTGGAATATCTGTTTTATATTTATGATGTAAGTTCTTCCTGACCGTATGAAATATTGACCGTATTCTATATTGGATGATATTTCTATTTCAACTTTTGACAGTCCGAACGGTATCATAAAGTGGGTGCCGGACGAATAATATACGTGTGTATAATGGTCATCAGCCTTGAAATACATTGTCAGATTTAGGTCAACAACGTACATTTCTCCATAGATTCTGAAATAAACTTTAGTTTGCATACAAGATGTGTACAATTCGTACAAATTTATGAACAAAGTTAACAACAATCCGGTGTGGATGCATTGCGTTTGGAGGTGCTATTCGTGAACAGCGTATTTATTTTCGTGAGTTGAAAACATAGAATTAGATGTTATGTGTTTTTAATGTGTTTGTTTTGTTGATATGGCTTAATGTCTGATCGTACCGGTTTCGTGTTTATGTGGTAAAAATGTGTGTTTTTCCGGCAGTTGCCCGATATATTATATGTTCGTTATTTATCTTATTTTTGACAATAAAATGATTTTATTAAAATTTTCAATGCGTTTTTAGGAAGATTTATGGTGTGTATTGTGCCCTGATTATCAGATATCATGACAATTTGCTTTATTGTATTAATATGAAAAATATGCTTCGTATTTAAAATGTGTTTCCTTCCTGAACGTATAAAATATTTGCAGTGCTCTGTCTTGTTGGATATTTCTGTTTCGATGTCTTGCAGTCCGAATGGTGTCATAAAGTGTGTGCCGGATAAATAATATACGTGTGTGTAATGATCTTCAGTTTTGAAGTACATTGTTTGTGCAAGATCAACAACGTATATTTCTCCATAGATTCTGAAATAAATGTTAGTTTGCATACATGTGTATCATGTTTCGCCATTAGAGTAGATGTGCATCCGGTTTTTCCAGATCCGGATGTGTGTTAATTAAACTAAATAAATTTTGTGCATGAAAAAGCGTGGAAAACATGATTCCTCGCAATCCCACACACTGAGGCTCTCGCATCGCCCATATCAGCAGAACAACGAAGAACAGTTCCACGCCGATATGGACAAACATTTCTATATGCCATTAACACTATCTCCAATGGATAATAGTGTTATGGCGATATAGGAATGTTAAATTTGTACACATCTCGTGACAATCTGCTCTGCTATTCTTGACTGATACTTTGAATTTGCGAGATTCCAGTGTGTCAAGAATAATGCGTTAAAGCAAACGCCATTTTTACATGCCCACCTCATTTCTGATTTTTCAGAACTCATACATTTAAATATAAATAACGTGAGTTCGACGAATTGTAAGTGTTTGTAA
>ULYR01047291.1_pt1 | contig 19438 bp, 18 predicted proteins | sample 1962341 | NCBI WGS metagenome assembly ULYR01 (sample SAMEA4835868, study PRJEB28245) | human gut metagenome | biome: gut microbiome; material: fecal sample | place: Denmark | collected 2008 | reverse complement strand
TGTAGTGTATTAAGATGGGAAAAAGAAACAAGACCATTTTTACGTTCAAGAGAATTCTTATGGCAAGAAGGACATACAATACATGAAACAGCTAAAGAAGCACAAGCAAGAACATTGCAAATGTTAGATATATATGCAGATGTTGTAGAAAATCTTTTAGCAATACCTGTTATAAAAGGAATAAAAACAGAAACAGAAAAATTTGCTGGAGCAGATGAAACATATACAATAGAAGCAATGACATATGATGGAAAAGCATTACAATCTGGAACATCACACTATTTCGGACAAAACTTTACAAAACCATTTAATGTAACATTCCAAAACAGAGATGGAAAACAAGAATATGCATATCAAACATCATGGGGAATATCAACAAGACTAATTGGAGCTTTAATAATGGCTCATGGAGATAACAGAGGATTAAAATTACCACCAAGAGTTGCACCAATTCAAGTTGTATTAGTACCAGTTGCAATGCATAAAGAAGGTGTAAAAGAAAAGGCTCAAGAAATATATGAACAACTAAAAAATAAATATAGAATTGAATTAGATGACAGAGAAAAAGTTTCACCAGGATACAAATTTAATGATTGGGAAATGAGAGGGGTTCCATTAAGAATAGAAATGGGACCAAGAGATATCGAGAATGGAGTTTGTGTTTTAGTTAGAAGAGACACAAACGAGAAAATCGAAGTAAAATTAACAGAGTTAGATGCTAAGGTTGGAGAAATCTTAAAATTAATTCAACAAAATATGTATGATGTTTGTAAAAAAAGAATGGAAGCCAAAACAACTATTGCACATAATTTAGATGAGTTCCAAGCAAATATAAATAAAGAACAAGGATTTATAAAAGCAATGTGGTGTGGTTCAGCAGAATGTGAAGCTAAAATAAAAGAACTAACAGCTGCCAAATCAAGATGTATGCCATTTGAACAAGAACATATTGGAGACACATGTGTATGCTGTGGAAAGCCAGCTACAAAAATGGTAATATGGGGAAGACAATATTAATATGAATATTTTGTGAATTATTCATAAAAACAGTTGTAAAAAAATCAAAAAATTGATATACTTGAAGTGATTAAATTTGATTGAAAGGAAAGTGATTTTTATGGAAGAAAATCAAGAAGAAAAAAAAGAAGAAATAGTAGAAATTGAAGAGAAAACAGAAGGATCAAATGATGGAATAAAAATATCAAACGATGTAGTTGCAGTAATTGCAGGAGTTGCTGTATCAGAAGTCCCAGGAGTAGCAAGTATGTCAGGTGGATTTGCTGGAGGAATTTCAGAAGTACTAAGTGGAAAAAAGAATCTATCAAAAGGAATAAAAGTAGATGCTGGAGATAAAGAAGTAAAAATCGATGTAAACATCATAGTAGAATATGGTTCAAGAATTCCAGATGTAGCATTTGAAATTCAAAATAGAGTAAAAAAATCAGTAGAGAGCATGACAGGTTTAAAAGTATCAGAAGTAAATGTACATGTTCAAGGTGTAAAAACAGAAAAAGATGAAGAAGACTACAAAGAAACAGAAAAAGAAGATAAAGAATAAGAAATGAGGAATTAATATGAAATTTTTAGAAAGACTTGCATTAGTAATATATTCATATGTAATGATATTAATGTCTATAGTGTTAGGACTATTAATTTTTAATTGGATAGAATTAGATAAAGTAGCACAAATGGTAAGAATTTTAATAACAGGAAGTATATCATCAAAAGTATTATTAGGATTAAGTGTATTCTTTATTCTATTATCTATAAAATGCATATTTTTTGATGATAGATCAAAACAAAAAGCAAAAGAAGTACAAGGTATTTTGTTAAAAAATGAAAATGGACAATTAATGATTTCAAAAGAATCAATAGAAAACATTGTTAAAAACACAGTATTAGGATTTGAAAATATTCAAGAATGTAAGACTAGAATAGATGTAAATAGTGAAAATCAATTAAGAATAACATTATTTTTAACAGTTAATGAAAATGTAGTTATAAAAGAACTTGCAAGTAATTTACAAACAAAGATAAAAGAAGAAGTAAAGAAAGTATCAGACTTAGAAGTTCAAGAAGTAAATGTTAAAGTAATGGGATTACAAGAAAATAAAAAGAGCAAAGAATAGGATGATTGAAAATGGAAGATTTTAAAAATTTTGTTTCTAAATACATAGGAGCGATAATAGGAATAATAGTAGCAATATTAATATTATGTACAAGATTATATGATGTTATTTTTGCTATAGTAGTAATAATTGTTGGAGCATTTGTGGGAAACTATGTTCAACAAAATAAAGATGAAGTAAAAGAAAAAATTAAAAATTTTATTGATAGGCTATAAAAAAGGAGTTGTAAAATGAAAAGATCAGCAATTAGAGAATTAACATTTAGATTAATATATAGTTTAGAAATACAAAAAGCAGAAAATTTAGAAGAACAAATAGAACTATATTTAGAATGTAACGAAGTAGAGGATGAAGAAGCAAAAGAATATATAAAAGATGCAATTTTTGGAATAAATGAACATATAGAAGAAATACAAGAATTAATAGAAAAAAATCTAAAAGCTGATTGGAAAATAGACAGAATATCAAAAATAGATTTAAGCTTATTAAAACTTGCTATCTATGAAATAAAATATAAAGAGATTCCATATAAAGTAGCAATAAATGAAAGTTTAGAGTTAGCCAAAAAATACGGAGAAGAAACTTCTAAAAATTTCATAAATGGAATTTTGGCAAGTGTTGTAAAAGAAATAGGAGAATAACCAATGAAATATAATGCAGTAACAGTAACACAGTTAAATAAATATTTGAAAGACAGATTTGATGAAGATGAAAACTTAAATGCAATATTAGTAAAAGGTGAAATTTCTAACTTTAAGAACCATTACACAGGCCATCTATATTTTACATTAAAAGACGAAAATTCGTTAATAAAATGTATAATGTTTAAAAGCTATGCTGAAAGGCTAGCTTTTAAACCAAAAGATGGAATGAAAGTAATGGTTTTTGGGTCTGTATCAGTTTTTGAGAGAGATGGAGTTTACCAAATATATGCTAAAACTATGATGGAAGACGGAATGGGAGATTTGCATGAAAAATTTGAGAGACTAAAAGCACAACTAGAAGAAGAAGGATTATTTGCTCAGTCACATAAAAAGCCAATTCCATTATATCCTAAAGTGATAGGAGTATTAACATCTCAAACAGGAGCGGTTATTAGAGATATTATTAATGTTTCATCAAGAAGAAATCCAAATGTCTATATTAGATTATTGCCAGTACCTGTTCAAGGACCAGGAGCAGCAGAGCAAATTGCTGAAAAAATCAAAATAATGAATGATAAGAAATTAGCAGATGTTTTGATAATTGGGAGAGGTGGAGGTTCGTTAGAAGACCTATGGCCTTTTAACGAAGAAATTGTAGCAAGAGCTATATATGAGTCTGAATTGCCAATCATTTCAGCAGTTGGACACGAAACAGATTTTACAATAGCAGATTTTGTTGCAGATTTAAGAGCCCCTACACCATCAGCTGCAGCAGAACTTGCAGTACCTGATGTATATGAATTGAAGCAAAAAATAAATGATTATCAAAATAGATTTAGAAATTCTTTAAAAAAGAAAATAGAACTAATGAAATTAAGATATGAAAAATGTATGAAATCAAGAGTGTTTACTGATCCAATGAGAAAAATCAGAGATATGAGTGTTTTATTAGACTCATATGTTCAAAGGTTGGAAAAGAAAATAAAAAATACGCAAAAAGACAATCAAACTGCATATATTGAATTAGTAACAAAATTAGATACATTAAGTCCGTTAAAAACATTAGCAAGAGGATATTCATTAACAGAAAAAGACAATAAAATAATAAAAAGTGTGAACGAATTAAAAGAAAATGATAAAGTAAAATTAAAATTTATTGATGGTGAAAAAGATGCAAAAATTTGCTAATAAAAGGAGGAAATCCATGGATACACGAAAGAAACAAAATATATTAACAGTTATTATAATAATTGCTTTAATAGGATTAGCAGTAATTTTGACTTCAATGTTTTATGATGAAAAAATGAAGGCAGAAAAAACTTCTAGTGCAGTCTCAAATGAAGTAACTCCACCAAAAGAAGAAAAAGAAAACAATACTGTGAAAGATCCAGTAGAAGAGGTAAAAGAAAATACAGAAGGAAATACTTATGTTGGAGAAGAGGAAAAAGAGAGTGAACAAGAAGAGGAGCCAAAACAAAGTAATGATGAGAAAGCTATCGAATTAGCTAAAAAAGAATGGGGAAATGACAATGATGCAACTTTTAGTATTGATGAGAAAAAAGGTAACAAGTATTATGTTGCTGTAAAAAAAGATGGAAATACAGTAGAATGGTATGAGGTTGACACTGAAACTTGGAAGATTAGTGTTTATTAAAATAAAAACTGAAGGAGAAAAATGATGAGTAAAGAAAATTTTGAAGAATCAATGAAAAAATTAGAAAGCATAGTAAATGAATTAGAAAATGGCAATTTAAATTTAGATGAATCAGTTGAAAAATTTGAAGAAGGAATGAAAATTGCTAAACAATGCAATACTATTTTAGAAGATTCAGAGAAGAAAATAACTATATTATTAGAAAAAGATGGAGAATTAAAAGAAGAAAAATTTGATGCAAATGAATAAATAGATAAAAGGGGAAAGTAAAATGGAGGACATTCAAAAACTAGTAACTAATAAATATTTATATGTACCATTATTATTATGGTTTTGTATTCAAGTATTTAAAGTTATTTGCGATTTAGTAAAAACAAAGAAATTTAATTTTAAAAGAATTATGGGAGCTGGCGGAATGCCAAGTTCTCATACAGCAGTTGTAACAAGTTTAGCAATGCTTGTCGGTAAGAGTGAAGGCTTTGACTCAGCTATGTTTGCAGTTGCATTAGTATTTGCAATGGTTGTAATGTATGATGCTGCGGGAGTTAGAAGAGCTGCAGGAAAACAAGCACATTTATTAAATAAAATAATAGAAACACCTGGACTTACAGGAGTAGAGGTACAAGAAAGACTAGTAGAAGTTTTAGGACATACTCCTTTACAAGTAATTGTTGGAGCTATAATAGGTATTACAGTTGGATTATTAGCATAATTAGTATGCAAAAATGGAGGGATTAAAATGACAGATATTGAAATTGCAAAAAATACAGAACTAAAGAAAATCACAGAAGTTGCAAAAGATATAGGAATTGCAGATGAGGATATTGAACCATATGGCAATTATAAAGCTAAAATATCAAAAGTTGATACTAGTAAAAATGATGGAAAATTGATATTAGTTACAGCAATGAGTCCAACTCCATTAGGTGAAGGAAAAACAACTATTTCAATTGCGATTGCAGATGGACTAAGAAAAATTGGGAAAAAATCAATTTTAGCATTAAGAGAACCATCTTTAGGACCAGTATTTGGAATGAAAGGTGGTGCAACAGGAGGAGGACATGCCCAAATTGCTCCAATGGAAGATATTAATTTACATTTTACAGGAGACATGCATGCAATAACATCAGCAAATAATTTGTTATCAGCAATGATAGATAATCATATTTATCAAGGAAATAAATTAAATATTGAAAAAGTTACATGGAAAAGATGTATAGATTTAAATGATAGACAATTAAGAAAAATAAACACAGGGCTTTCAGGAGAAAGTAAAATAGTTCCTAGAGAAGATGGATTTGACATATCTGCAGCGTCAGAAATAATGGCAATATTATGTTTAGCAACAGATATACAAGATTTAAAGACAAGACTTGGAAATATTATTGTTGGATATAATAAAAAAGAAGAACCAGTATTTGCAAAAGATTTAAATGCACAAGGGGCAATGACAGTATTACTAAAAGATGCTATAAAACCAAATTTAGTACAAACTCTAGAACATACACCAGCATTAGTACATGGTGGACCATTTGCCAATATAGCACATGGATGTAATTCAGTAATAGCAACTAGAATGGGAATGAAGCTTGCAGAATACACAGTTACAGAAGCAGGTTTTGGAGCAGATTTAGGAGCAGAAAAATTTATTGATATAAAATGCAGAGATGCTAATATAAAACCAAATGTAGTAGTTTGTGTTGCAACAATAAAAGCATTAAAATATCATGGAGGAGCTTCAAAAGAAAACATTAGAGAAGAAGATATGGTAAGTCTAGAAAAAGGAATGAATAATTTATATAAACATATAGACAATATAAGAGGTAGATTTGGATTAAATGTAATTGTAGCAATTAATAAATATGACACAGATAAAGACAATGAATTAGAATTTGTACAAAATGAATTAGCAAAAAGAGAAATACCATCAAGTGTTGTAGAGAGCTGGGAAAAAGGCGGAGAAGGTGCGCTAGATATAGCTAATAAAATTGTTGAACTTGCAGATCAAGAAGAAGATAAATTTGAATATATTTATGATTTAGATGAAGCAATTGTAGAAAAAATAAATAAAATCGCTATGAAAATTTATGGAGCAAAAGCAGTTTTATATCCAGAAGAAGTTGCTAGAAAAATAGAAAAAATTGAAGAAATGGGATATGGAAAATTACCAATATGTATTGCTAAAACCCAATATTCTTTTTCAGATGATGCTAAAAACTTAGAATGTGAAGAACCATTTGAAATTCATGTAAAAGATGTAGAGTTAAAAGCAGGAGCTGGATTTATAGTTGTTCTTGCAGGAAATATTATGACAATGCCAGGACTACCAGTAGTTCCAGCAGCAGAAAATATAGATATTGATGAAGCTGGAAATATAGTAGGTTTATTTTAATTCGTAATGAATAAAACTTCCGAACTTAGAAATACTAACAAAAAGTATTTTTGAGGAGGAAGTTTTTTTATGTATAATTTTAGAACCGACTTAGCACTTGAAAGAAGAGATATTTATCAAAAGGCTAATAAATTAAATCAAATAGATGGGGTTGAAAGCACAGAAGAGGAGATTAATGATAATATAAAAGTATCAAGAGTAAAGATTACAAATTCTAAAGGTGAAGAAGCATTGGGAAAGCCAATAGGAACATATGTTACTATTGATGTAAAAAAACTAAAAATGGCAGGAGAAGAAGAAATTCAGAAAACATCAGAAGTCTTAACAGATGAATTGAAAAAAATAGTAGAAATGCATGTAAATAATCAAGAAGATATTTTAATTGTGGGATTAGGAAATATTTATGTGACTCCAGATGCTTTAGGGCCAAAGGTAATAAATGAGATTGATGTTACAAGACACATAATAAAATATCTTCCTCAATATGTTGATGAAGGTACAAGACCAGTTAGTGCTATTTCTCCAGGAGTGTTAGGTACAACTGGAATAGAAACTGTTGAAATTTTGAAAGGAATTGTTGAAAATATTCATCCTAAATTGCTGATTGTAATAGATGCTTTGGCTTCTAGAAGTATTGAGAGAATTAGTAGTACAATTCAGATATCTGATACTGGAATTGTTCCTGGTGCAGGTGTTGGAAATACAAGAGAGGAGATTAGTGAGAATTCTTTAGGTATACCTGTTGTCTCAATTGGAATTCCTACTGTTGTTGAACTTGCTACTCTTGTTTCTGATGGGATTGATATTTTTATTGATAGATTACAAGAGAAAGCTGAGTCTAATGAGTATTTAAATAAGTTGCAACAGAATGATAAGTATGAAGAGGTTAAAGAGGCTCTTAATGTTGGGGATTATAATATGATTGTTACTCCAAAAGAGATTGATGATTTAATTGAGAACATGAAAGATATTGTGGCTAGAGGTATTAATTTTGCAGTAAATTAACTCACATTCAGCTGCGTTCACCCCACGGTTTGCCCACTCCACCCAATTGCAAAGTATAACTACTCATTGCATTCAAAAAGAAATTCTAATATAAGAAAACGAGCCTCTTTCACTCAGTCCAATCTGTAATAAGTAAGTATTTGAAATATAGCCCGAATGTGACCAAAATAGTGTTACAAATTCTTAGCAAAAGCTATAAAGGGTCCTGTCTTCGGGTATAGTTATAGCTTTTGCATTAGAATTTGTTAACGTTATGACGGGTAGCCGAGGGATATATTGAAAATACTTACTTATTACAGATTGACCGTGAACATTCCTCATTTTCTTATATAATAATTTCTATTTTTGAATTCTAATCGAACGTTATACTTTGCAATTGGGTGGAGTGGGCAAACCGTGGGGTGAACGCAGCTGAATGTGAGCTAATTAAGAAAGAATTAAGAAAAAGATGTAGCCAAAAAATATTAATAATGTTATAATGAGACTGTATTAAAAGTACAGTCTTTTTTGATTGTAAGAAAGGAGAACAAAATGCCAGAAAGAATAGAAATAACAAGAATGAGGCAAAATTCAGAAAATAGAGAATATGTATTAGAAAATGTAAAACAAGAAGGAGCATTGCTAGAGTTTGCAAGTGATGAATTAAGAGATGACAAAGAAGTTGTGTTAGAAGCAGTTCACAATAATCCAGAAGCATTAGAATTTGCAAGTGATAGGCTAAAAGGAGATAGAGAGGTTGTATATGATTCAGTAAGCAAAGTTGGTTGGACATATTGTTATACACAAGAAAACTTATTAGAAGATAGAGATCTATTGTTAGCTGGATTAAAAGTAACAGGTCAGATATTATATTTTGCAGCACAAGATATGAGAGATGATAAAGAGGTAGTTATGGAAGCTGTAACCAATAAACCTATTATCATAAAATACGCTAGTGGAAGATTAAGAGAAGATAAAGAAATTGGAATGGCTGCTATGAAAGTAAATAAAAACTGTTATGAATTTTTAGGACCAAATTTAAAGCAAGATGAAGATATATTAGCAATAAAAAATGGGTAAAAGGAGGATAATATGAAAGTTTTAAAGAAAATAAATAAGGGATTAATACTAACAATAATAGTATTAGCAGCATTGTTGATATACATATCAAGTATAGAAAAACAAAGAAATTCAGATAAACCAGATATAAGAAAAGCATGTGAGGAGTTTATAGCATTAACGGATAAATATGTGGTATTACCAGAAGATATGCAAAAATCAGAGGTATCAGAAGAAAAGGTAAATGAATATGTTAATCAAATGAAAAACGATGTAGAAAAAGTAATGATATCAAATACAGAAGCAGTAAAAATTCAAGAACAAGTAATTGAGAACAATTTGAGAGATAGTTATAATGCTCTTGATGTAAGAAGTAAAGTGTCAAGAAAAATCAAAAAGATAAATGGATATGAATTTGACGGAAATCAAGTAACGGTAAAATTAAATAATCAAGTGGAAATAGTTACAAAAGTTTTTGATGAAATAGAATCAACAAAAGAAACTGAAACTTTTGATGCATCAAGTGATGAAATAATTTTACAAAAAGTAGATGGAAAATGGAAAATTGTATATTCAAATTTACAATTTGATGGAAGTAATAGATATTATGGTGATGATATTATCTTTTAGAAGAAGGGGATGAAAAGATGGAAAATACTGTATTAGAATTGAAAAATGTAAGCAAATCATTTGGAAAAAGAAAAATAATAGATAACATAAGCCTTAAGGTAAATTCAGGTGAAATCTTTGGCTTTTTGGGTCCAAATGGTTCAGGTAAAACTACAACAATAAAAATGATATTAAGATTAATTGACAGTGATGAGGGAGAAATCAAGGTAAATGGTTTTGATAACAGAAAACAGTTTGAGCAAGCAATGGAATGTATAGGAGCAATTGTAGAAAATCCAGATATGTACAAATATATGTCAGGAATAGACAATTTAAAATTGCATGCAAGAATTAGAAATATAGATGAAAAAAGAATAAATGAAGTATTAGAAATGGTAGGCTTAAAAGATAGAGCAAAAGACAAAGTTGGAAAATATTCGTTAGGAATGAAACAAAGACTAGGATTGGCATTGACCTTATTGCATAATCCAAAAGTTTTAATATTAGATGAACCTACAAATGGATTGGATCCAGCAGGAATTAAGCAATTGAGAGATATTTTAAAGAAAATTTCTCATGAAGAAAATGTCGCTGTATTTGTGTCATCACATATATTGACAGAAATGCAACAAATGTGTGATAGAGTAGCAGTATTAGATAATGGTAAAATTGTAAAAATAGAACAGATAACAAATTCAAAAGAAGAGAAAATTGAAACTATAGAATTAAGAATTAAAGATAAAACTAAAGCAATTAAAATTTTAAAAGAAAAATTTGAGGTAGATGCTAAAGAAGAAAAAGATAGTTTGTTAGTTACAATTCAAACAGAAAAAGTTCCAGAAGTTGTAAGAGAATTAGCAATTGAAGATGTTGGAATAAAAGCAGTTATTCCAAGAGAACATAATTTAGAGGAAATATTCTTTGACGCAACAGAAGGAGGTAAAAATGAGTAAGATATATAAATTATTTGTAGATGAAAATATTAAAACTTGGAAAAAGTTTTCAACAAAATTGGCAATTATATTAATAGTTTTAGCATTATTGGGAGCATTAAGCTTATCAAAATTGTTACAATATATAGATGAGAAAAATGATATAAATTCTGAGAGGTTTGTTTCAAGTTCAGAAGAAGGATTTAAAGGTGAAATTGAGATATTAAAAGAACAGTTGCAAGATAATACACTTTCAAAATCTGAAAAAGAGGAAATAGAGAGACAAATAAAGATTTATGAAATAAGAATAAAAAATCAAATTTATAGAACAGATTGGAGAAGTGAAGCATTATCAGATACTAGTATAGATGATAAAATTTTAGAGATTGTTGAAAAAAATGATTTTGATGGATATATGGACCAAAAGCAAGAAAAATTAAAGAAAAAATTTGATGATAAACAAATTTCACAAGAGGAATATGATGATGAAAAAATATTGTTAGAATTGCAAAAAAAATACGGAATTTCTAAAGATGATCCCCAAATATTTTATGATTACAGAGCACAAGTAATTAGTGATATTCGTCAGAAGCAGAAAAGCATTAGAACAGGAATTGATAGTCAAACAAATAAGGTATTAACAGAAAAACAAAAGAAACAATATGAAGATGATATTAAAATAAGTATATACAAAATAGAAAATAACATAGAAAAAGCAGATTCAACTTCAGATTATAAAATGACATTCGAATCATTTGCAACAAGTTTTGTAACAGCATTTATAGCAATATTTGTAATAATTGTTGCAGGAGGTGCAATTGCGACAGAAATTTCAACAGGAACAATAAAATTCTGGGCATTAACACCTAATAAAAGATGGAAGATACTAACAGCAAAAATATTATCATTGTTATTTTATTTAGTGGTTATAACTTTAATAATGGCATTGTTAACGTTAGTTTGTGGAAAGATATTTTTTGCAACAGAAGGAAATGCATATTTATTTGTAAAAGATGGAGTTGTACAAAAAATAGGAAATACAGCATTTATAATAGAATACTATTTTGCAAAAATTATACCAATTATAATATTTGCACTATTTGCATTAATGCTTTCAGTTGTTACAAGAAACACTTCAGTAGCAATAGCTTTAAGTATAGCAACATATATGGGAAATGGAATAATGATGCTAATTATAAATACTTACATAAAAAAAGATTGGATAAAATTTATACCATTTAACAATTTGGATATTGCTAGCAAAATATTTACAAATTTCACAAGTCCAATGACAATTTCGGCTCCAAATACTTTTGTACAGAATACATCACTTATATTTTCTCTTGGAGTGCTAGGAGTGTGTGCAATTTTAATGCTTGTAACGATGTATGATAGTTTTAATAAAAGAGATATTATTTAAGTTATAGTATAATAATATCAAGAAACCCAAGAAATATAAGCTTTTCATTACATGTCTCGGCTTATTACGAAATTTAAGAAATTCTAATTTATTTTATGGCACCCTTCCACTTTGTGAACTCTTTCCATAAAATTGCATAGAATTTCTAAAATTTCTCCATGCACATTCGACATTTCATTCAAACCTTATATTTCTTGGGCTTCTTGAAAAAATAATTAAAATTATTATATATAAACATTATTTAAAAGAAAAATGACTAGAAAGCTTGATTTTTTTAGGAAAATATAGTACAATAGTTTATGTAAAAAATGTTCCTTAAACTTAGCACAATAAAAGACACCTATTATTGAGGCTCGGTATAAGGAGAAAAAGAAATAGGAGGTGTTATTATGACAGCAGAAAGAAAACAAGAAATCATTAATCAATATAGAAGAGATGAAAAAGATACTGGATCATCAGAAGTTCAAATCGCTCTTTTAACAGAAAGAATTAATGAATTAACAGAGCATTTAAAAGTTCATAAAAAAGACAACCACTCAAGAAGAGGACTTCTAAAAATGGTTGGAAAGAGAAGAAATTTATTAAACTACTTAGCTAAAAAAGATGAAAATGCATATAAAGAATTAGTTGAAAAATTAGGACTAAGAAAATAGTTAATAAGTTGTAAGAGGCGTTTGCAACAAGATTGCTAACGTCTCTTTTTAATAAAATAGTTAATAAAAGCAAGTAAACTGAATTAGAAAAGTAGCTTGTATAATGTTTTATTCAAATGTGTAAGATATTATAGAGGTTACAATCTAAATAAGTTTACTTGCATAGGTGTGAAAAAAAGGACCGACCCTAAATTCGCATGCGAAAAAAAGGACCGACCCCAAATTAACAAGGAGGAAAATTTATGTTTAAAAGTTATGAAACAGAACTAGCTGGAAGAAAGCTAGTAATTGAAACAGGTAAACTATGCGGATTAGCAAATGGAAGCGTAGTAGTAAAATATGGAGATACAGTTGTAATGGTAAATGTTACAGCATCTAAAGAACCAAAAGAAGGAATTGATTTCTTCCCATTATCAGTTGATTTTGAAGAAAAAATGTATTCAGTAGGAAAAATTCCAGGATCTTATACAAAAAGAGAAGGAAAACCAAGTGATAAAGCAATATTGGTTTCAAGAGCAATTGATAGACCTTTAAGACCTTTATTCCCAAAAGATTTTAGAAATGATGTTGTAGTTGTTGCAACAGTTTTATGTGTTGAACAAGATAATTCACCAGAAGTTGCAGCTATGATAGGTGCTTCTGCAGCTTTATCAATTTCAGATATTCCTTTTGGTGGACCAACAGCAGCAGTAAATGTTGGATTAGTAAATGGAGAAATTGTTATAAATCCAACAGAGGAACAAAGAAAAGTTAGTGATTTAACATTAACAGTAGCAGGAACTGCTGAAAAAGTAGCAATGATTGAGGCTGGTGCAAATGAAGTTCCAGATGATGTAATGCTAGAAGCAATCAAAAAAGGACATGAAGAAATTAAGAAGATATGTGAATTCATTCAAAAAATGAAAGACGAAATTGGAAAACCAAAATTTGCATATAAATCATTTGCAGTTGATCATGATTTATATCAATTTATGGAAGACAACTTCACAGAAAAAATGAAAACAGCAGTACAAGAAATTGATAAAGATACAAGAGATAATAATGTTGCAGCTTTATCAGACGAAATTACAGCAGCAGTAACAGAAAAATTAGGAGAAGATGCAGCTGCTGAAAGAGCACAAGAAATTGGCGAAGCAATTTATAAATTAGAGAAAAAATGTGTTAGAGATATGATATTCTATGAACATAAAAGAGTTGATGGAAGAGCAATTGATGAAATAAGACCATTATCATGTGAAGTTGGATTATTACCACGTACACATGGAAGTGCATTATTTACAAGAGGACAAACTCAAGTAATGTCAATAGTAACATTAGGAATGTTAAGTGAAGAACAAGAATTAGATGGAATAGATACAGAAACAGAAAAAAGATATATGCATCAATATAATTTCCCTGCATACAGTGTTGGAGAAGCAAGAGCTTCAAGAGGACCTGGAAGAAGAGAAATTGGACATGGTGCTTTAGCTGAAAAAGCACTAATACCAGTACTTCCATCAAAAGAAGAATTCCCATATGCAATAAGAGTTGTATCAGAAGTATTATCTTCAAATGGTTCAACATCTCAAGCAAGTATATGTGGAAGTACATTATCATTAATGGATGCAGGTGTTCCAATTAAAAGACCAGTTGCCGGTATTTCAACAGGTTTAGTAACAAATCCAGAAAATCCAGATGATTATGTAATGTTAACAGATATCCAAGGACTTGAAGATTTCTTTGGAGATATGGACTTCAAAGTTGGTGGAACAGAAAAAGGTATTACAGCTATTCAAGTAGATATCAAAGTAGATGGATTATCATATAAAATAATTGAAGAAGCTTTTGCTAGAACAAGAAAAGCAAGACAATATATATTAGATGATATAATGAAACCAGTAATTTCAGCACCAAGAGAAGAACTTTCAAAATATGCACCACAAATAGTTACAACACAAATCAAAGTTGAAAAGATTAAAGATGTAATTGGAAAAGGTGGAGAAACAATTAATAAAATAATTGATGCAACAGGTGTTAAAATTGATATAGAAGATGATGGACAAGTTATGATTTATTCTCCAGACCAAGATAAAGCATATCAAGCATTAGATATGATTGAAGATATTGTTAGAGAATTCGAAGTAGGACAAATTTACTATGGAACAGTTACTAGAACAACTTCATTTGGAGCTTTTGTTGATATTGGTGGAGGAAAAGAAGGATTAGTTCATATTTCTAAAATCGCAAAAGAAAGAGTTAACAAAGTTGAAGACTATGTTAAACCAGGAGATAAAGTTCCTGTTAAAGTAATTGAAATTGATGATCAAGGAAGAATTAATCTTACAATGAAAGATTTAGTAGACTTAAGTAAGGAAAATATCTTAGAAGAAGAGATTAAAGAAGATAATAAAGAAGATAATAAAGAAGAATAATATCATACTAAAATAGAAAGTGCATATATTCACTTGAATATGTGTACTTTTTTTATTCTATATGATAAAATGCATATAATATTAGAGCAGAAAAATATATGACATATGAAAGGAATGAAAAAAGTATGGCAAATGAAGTGAAATGGACTGAAGAACAAAAGCAAGCAATATATGAAGCAGGAAATAATATATTAGTTGCAGCAGCAGCAGGAAGTGGAAAAACTGCAGTATTAGTAGAAAGAATAATAAATAAAATAATAAACGAAAATATAGATATAGATAAATTATTGGTAGTAACATTTACAAATGCAGCAGCATCAGAAATGAGAGAAAGAGTCTTAAATGCAATCTATAAAAAGATAGATGAAGAGCCAGAAAACGAAAAATTGCAAAGACAGATAACCTTGCTAAATAAAGCAAGTATATGTACAATAGATTCATTTTGTTTAGATGTGGTAAGAAATAATTTTTTTGAAATAGATATAGCCCAGAATTTTAGAATTGGTGATACAACAGAAATAGAGATTTTAAAGCAAGATGTAATAGAAGATTTATTTGAAGAAAAGTATGAAGCAGAAGACAAGGACTTTATAAAACTAATAAATACATATACAAGTTATAAAGATGATACTCCATTAAAAGAGCTAATTTTAAAAATATATACATATATACAAAGTAATCCATTTCCAGAAAAATGGCTGGATGAAAAAGTAGAAATGTTTAATTTGTCTGATAAATTGGATAATGATTTTGCACAAACAATCTGGGGAAAATTACTGCTAAAACAAGTAAAAGAAATTGTAGAAGATTCACAATTGAAATTAGAAACAGAAAAAGATAATTTGAATCAATATCCTGAGTTAGTAAAATATTTTCAAATTATATGTGATGATATTGACCAATTAGAAATGTTGAAAATAAATTTAGATTCTTGGGATAAAGCATGTGAAATAGCATCAAATATAAAATTTAAAACATGGGTAACAGATAAAAAAGTAACATTGGAAGCCAAAGATATTGCAAAGGCAACAAGAGATGAGGTTAAAACAGCATTAAAAAAGGCAACAGAGAAAATATTGATATTTAATTCTAGAGAAGCAAATGAAGATATAAATGGAATGTATGATGTACTAAAAAAATTGAAAAATATTATTTTAGAATTTGGAGAAAAATTTGAAAAAAGAAAAAAGGATAAAAACATTGTTGATTTTAGTGATGTTGAACATTATGCATTAAAAATTTTGTTAAAAGAAGATGGAACACCATCAGAAATAGCCAAAAAATATCAAGAAAAGTTTGAAGAAATAGCAATAGACGAATATCAAGATAGTAACCTGGTACAAGAATATATATTGACATCAATCTCAAGAGGAAATAATGTATTTATGGTAGGAGATGTAAAGCAGAGTATTTATAAATTTAGACAAGCAAGACCAGAATTATTCTTAGAAAAATATAAAAATTACAAAACAAAAAATATAAAAACAGATGCAGAAGATTTAAAGATACAGTTATTTAAGAACTTCAGAAGCAGAAAAGAAGTGCTTGATTTTTCAAATGAGATATTCGAAAATATAATGAGTGAAGAGCTTGGAGAATTAAATTATACTAAAGAAGAATTTTTAAATTTAGGTGCTAGTTATGAAGATACAAATCAAGATTTAAGAGCAGAGATTGATATTTTAACAATAGATGATGAAGAAGATTTAGCCTCAGAGCAAGAAGCAAGAACAACTGTGTCTAATACATATGAAATAGAAAATGAAGAAGATGGCGACGAAATAGAAAGAGTAGAAAACATAGAACTAGAAGCTAAATTTGTTGCAAATAGAATAAAGCAATTGATTGATAATAAATTTCAAATATATGATGCAAAAAAACAAGAAAAAAGAGATATAAAATATAAAGATATTGTAGTATTGCTAAGATCAACAAAAGAACCAGCTCCTATATTTGAAAAGGAAATATTAAATTTAGGAATGCCTGTTTTTAGTGATTCATCAGCAGAATATCTAGAAAGCATAGAAATTCAAACAATAATGAGTTTGTTAAAAATTATAGATAATCCATTACAGGAAATTCCGCTTGTAACTATTATGAGGTCTTCAATAGGAGGATTTACTGATAATGAATTAGTAGAAATTAGATTAAGTGATAAATATGATAATTTTTATAATACGATTTTAAAAGCAAAGAAAAATGTAGAAAAAGCATTAAGAGAGAAAATAGATAAATTTTTAGATAATTTAGAAATGTGGAGAAAAGAACAAGAATATCTAAGTCTAGATGAATTGATTTGGAAGATATATAATGACACTGGATACTATAATTATGTGGGATTAATGACAAATGGAGAATTAAGACAAGCAAATTTAAAAATGTTGTTTGTAAGAGCTAAACAATGTGAAAGTATAAGTTTTAAAGGATTGTTTAATTTTATTAATTATATAGAAAAAGTAAAGACTAGTAGCAAAGACATGGATTCAGCTAAAATAATTGGAGAAAATGATGATGTAATTAGAATAATGAGTATTCACAAAAGTAAAGGGCTTGAATTTCCAGTAGTGTTTTTATCTGGAACTGGAAAGCAATTTAATATGCAAGATTTAAATAATAAGATATTATTGCACCCAGAGATAGGAATAGGAGTAAAATATATTGATTATGATAGACAAATAGAATATGATACTTTATCAAAACAAGCAATGAAAAATCAGATTATGTTAGAAACTTTATCAGAAGAAATGAGAGTACTATATGTTGCATTAACAAGAGCAAAAGAAAAGTTGATTATTACAGGATATTCAACCAAAGATAAGCAAAAAGAATTGGATGAAATTATATATAAATATGAGAATTTGAATCACATCATATTAAAAAAATATAAGACATATCTTGATTGGATAAAACTTGTATATAATTATAATAAAGAAATTATGCAAGAATTATCAATAATAAACTTATATAGTAAAAAAGAAGTTTTAAAAAATTGTGTAGCTGAAAAAGAAAAAGAAGTAAATACAGCCGAGCAAATTTTAAATAAGATATCAGAAATAAAAATAGATGAGAAAGAAGAAAAAAATATAGCTGATTTGTTAGAATATTCTTATAAATTCAATGATGCAACTGTTGTACCAACTAAAACTTCTGTAACAGAGATAAAAGAAATGACAAAAGATGATGCAGGTAGAGAATATAGTATAGAATTGTCAACACCTAAATTCCTTCAAAAAGATACTGAAATAAATATAACAAATGCTCAAAAGGGTACATTAATACATTTGTGTATGCAAAAATTAGATTTAAAGAAAGCAAAATATACATTTGATGATATAAAGGAATTGGTAGAAAAATTAGAAAATAAAAAAGTAATAACACATAAAGAAGCGGAAGCAATAAACATAAGCAAAGTATATCAGTTTACAAAATCAAAGATTTGGGAAGAAATGATCCATGCCCATGTGGTACAAAGAGAAAAAAGTTTTTATATAAAATTGCCAGCGAAGGAAATTTATCAAAAAGATTTAGATGAATCTGTTTTGGTACAGGGTGTTATAGATTTATATTATATTAATTCTGATGATGAATTAGTGTTAGTTGATTTTAAAACAGATTATGTTGAAAATAGAGATGAGGAGAGTTTAATAAATAAATATAGAACACAGTTAGAATTATACAAAAATGCTTTAGAACAAGCAATAAAAAGAAAAGTTAGTAGAATGTATATATATTCTACATATTTAGAAAAAGAAATAGAATTGCCAAATCTTGACAATTAACATAAAAAAGTGTATAATTATGCAGTATCAATTTTTTGGAGTCTTATATTTATATAAGACACAGTTCTATTAATATAATGGGAGTGAACAATATGGCAAAAACTTTACGGCAAGCAATTCGAGAAGGCGTAGTGAAAATAGGAGATAAATTTGAATATTATCCTGGTGAAAAAGAAAAGACTATTCCTGGTAGAAAAACAGGTATGGCTGATTGTCAAAAATTTAAGACTGAAAAGTTTAAAAGTTGGATTTTTGTTGGAATTGATGGAAAAAATGCGCTTTTTGTTAGTAACAAAGCTACAGAAACAAAATTAGTTTTAAAAGGAAAGGTTGGAGCAAAAAATGGTTCTAAAATCATAAAGGACATAGCCCGAATTTATGGAGATTTTCCTAAAGTGAAAGCAACTGCTATTGATGAGGAGTTCATAGAAAAATATGATTTAAAATTGGATTGTGAATTCTGGACTTCAGATAAATATTTGGTAGGAAAAGTTAGCGGAGTGCATGATGCATTTTATTTAACAGCAGTTACTGAAAAGTGTGAGGAATATAGCATTACTGAAAAACTACTTTTTGATGAAGTAGAGAATAGATTTACAGGAAGCGTTCCATCATGTTCTTATGGGATTAGAATTGCAATTTTTTTGCCATTAAGCGCAGGAATTTCTGAAAACAGAGACATTCTATTGTAAATAGAACAAGAAGGCGACTAAATATATTTTAGTCGCTTTTTTATTATGAAAATGTCTTTATTTTTTTAGAAAATTGTGAT
>ULYR01016472.1_pt1 | contig 19527 bp, 20 predicted proteins | sample 1962341 | NCBI WGS metagenome assembly ULYR01 (sample SAMEA4835868, study PRJEB28245) | human gut metagenome | biome: gut microbiome; material: fecal sample | place: Denmark | collected 2008 | reverse complement strand
TAAAGCGGGAGTACCGGGGAACACTGCTCGAGCGGTATATTTCTAAGATAGAAGCACTGCCGCAGAACGCGGTCACGAAGGAAGCGCTGTATTATGGCGTGGACGCGATCTGTCAGGCGATGGAGCACAGATGATACTAAAAGAAGCCTATATAGAAAATTTCGGAAAACTTCATAATAAAGAGATCGTGTTCCGGCCGGGGATCAATGTGATCTGCGGCGGAAACGAGTCGGGAAAAACCACGTTTGCGGAATTTCTTTCCGCAATGCTCTTTGGGCTGGAACCAAAGCGCGGCAGAAGTCAGAAAAACGATGCCTACCGCCGTTATGAGCCGTGGAATGCGGCATCCTACTACTGCGGCAGTCTCCGCTTTGAGATAGAGGACAGGCCGTTTGTGTTAAAGCGCAATTTTTACCACAAAGAAAAGACGGCGGAACTGAAAAATGAGGCGGACGGCGAACAGCTCTCCGTCGAGTTTGGCGATCTTTCGATGTTACTCGGGGAGCTAGGCAGGAGCGCGTATGAAAATACCTGGTGCATCGGGCAGACCGGAGCGGTGACCGGCGATGAACTGGCGGGCATCCTGCGGGAATATCTTTCCAACCTTGAAAATACCGGTGAGGCGGATATCAGTCTTTTGCTGGCGCAGAAGAATTTGGAGCAGCGCGGCAAAGAGATCCGCAGAGAGAAAAAGGCGCTTTTAGAGGAAAAAGAAAGCAGGATCGAAAAACTGCGGGTCGAGGAACAGCTCCTTACCGGAGACATGGAAAAGTTAGAAGAACAGACCGGGCACGAAGCGATCCGGCATGATCTGAAGATCCAGGCGCTGATGCGTGAAGAACATGAGACCGGACAGAAGAAAAGATCCGGATGGCAGATCTGGATGGCGGTCTTATGTGGAGTGGCGGCCGTGTCCCATCTGTTCTTATTTGGGAAGTATGCCGTGGCAGCATGGTGCGCGGTGGAAATGCTGTTTCTGTTCTTTCTGTTTTTTGCGGTTTTCACCGGCCGCAGGCAGCATCAGAAACAGGTGACAGTGCTGGAACAACAGAAAGCGGAGATGCAGCGTCATCAGGCGCTGGAGCAGACATTCGCGGAGCAGATGACGGATAAGGAACTGCGCCGGGACAATGTGCGGGAAGCGATCAGGGAAGCCATGCAAAAAGGCAGTGCAGAGGCGGAGATTGAGAAGAAAGAACAGGCGTTGCTTTTAGCACAGCAGATCCTTGGGGAATCATCCGGCGGGATGTCGGAGGAAGCAAAAGAAAAACTTTACGCTTCGGCGTCCCGGATCCTTTCCGAGATCACGGGCGGGCGTTATGTGAGCCTTAAATTTGACGACGCGATGAGGATCGTGTTGTCTGATTCAAAAAAGGAGATCCCGGTTGACGCACTCAGCCGGGGAACGATAGAACAGGTCTATCTGGCGGTTCGGATCGCGGTCGCAGCCGTGCTCTCGGATGAGCCGATGTTTTATTCCTTTGATGAGGCGTTCGCGTTTTATGATGAAGACCGTCTTGCGGCGGTGCTCGCGTATCTGGGCAGACAGCCGCAGCAGTCACTTATTTTTACCTGCACGACGCGGGAAGAGGATATACTAAAGAAGAATGATATTCCATATCACAGAATAGTTTTACATACAGGGGGAGGCAGCTGATGTCCCGAAAGAAAAAGAAGAAGAAAAAATACCGCGGATTCTGGCGGTTCATCAAATTTCAGATATTTTTAATGTGTCTTGTGCTCGGAGGGCTGGCGTACTACTATCTGGGCGGTTACGCACAGCAGATCTCACAGTTAAAGTCGGAGGCGGAGCAGTATGTAAAGACGTCATCACCATCGACCTTTAAGGCATCACAGACCAGTGTTGTTTATGACGCGAACGGAAACCAGATTTCGGTCTTAAAAGGAGAGAAAGATGTCTATTACCTGAGCTTTGACCAGATCCCGACGAATGTGACCGCGGCGATCATCAGTATCGAGGACAAGAAATTCTACCAGCATGGCGGTGTGGATTATAAGGCGATCATGCGTGCGGTGCTCGCAATGCTGCGGGACGGAGAGGTTACGCAGGGCGGGAGTACGATCACCCAGCAGCTTGCAAGAAATGTTTTTATCTCGCAGGAAAAGACCTGGCAGCGAAAGATGGAGGAGATCTTTATTGCGCTGCAGATGGAGAAAAAGTACACCAAAAATGAGATCCTCGAATTTTATCTGAATAATATCTACTTTGGAAACGGATATTATGGGATCCAGGCGGCAAGCAAGGGTTACTTTAATACGACCGTGGATCAGCTTGATCTGTCCCAGATCGCGTTTTTATGCGCGATACCGAACAATCCATCGTTATATGACCCGGTGAACCATGCGGATCATACCATAACGCGCCGGGATCTGATCTTAAAAAACATGCTGGATGACGGCAAGATCACGCAGAGCGCGTATGAAAGCGCAAAGGCGGAGCAGATCGTGTTAAACCGCCCGCAGACCAGCAAAAACGACTATGTGGAGACGTATACCTATAACTGCGCGACCCGTGCGCTGATGAAACAGCAGGGCTTCCAGTTTCAGTATACGTTTGATACGGCGGAGGCGGAGGATGCCTATGACAGCATGTATGAGGAAACCTATGCTGCCTGCCAGCGTACCCTCTATACCGGAGGATACCGGATCTACACCTCGATCGATCTGAACATGCAGACCGCGCTTCAGCAGAGTGTGGATGATAATTTAAAAGATTATACGGATGTCGGGGACGACGGCATCTACGAGATGCAGAGCTCGGCGGTATGCATTGACAACGAGACCGGTTATGTCAAGGCGATCGTCGGCGGACGGAGCCAGCAGCTGAGCGGTTATACCTTAAACCGTGCCTACCAGAGCTTCCGTCAGCCGGGAAGCTCGATCAAGCCGCTCATCGTGTATACACCGGCGCTGGAGCGTGGTTATACGCCGGATTCGATCGTAAATGATGAGAAAACGGAGGGCGGGCCGTCCAACGCCAACAAGAGTTATGCCGGAAAGATCACACTGCGCCAGGCAGTGGAATCTTCCAAAAACACAGTGGCGTGGAGCCTGTTTGAGGAGCTGACGCCGAAAGTCGGGATTTCCTATCTGCGAAATATGAACTTTTCACATCTGGAAAATCAGGATGAGCAGATGGCGGCTTCCCTGGGTGGCTTTACCAGAGGTGTGTCCGCGCTTGAGATGGCGTCCGGGTATGCGGCACTGGAAAACAGCGGAAAATACCGGGAGCCGACCTGCATCGTCAAGATCACGGATGCGGACGGCAATGACATCTATGTGTCGGATCAGGAGGAGACCGTTGTCTACAAAGAAAACGCGGCACGGATGATGACCGACATGCTGGTTTCCGTTGTGCAGGAGGGAACCGGAAAGGGACTGGCGATCAGGGAGATGCCATGCGCGGGCAAGACCGGAACGACCAACGACAATAAAGACGGATGGTTTGTCGGCTACACGCGCTACTATACGACCAGTGTATGGGTAGGCTATGATATGCCAAAAGAACTTCCGACATTGAAAGGTTCTTCCTACCCGGGAAATATCTGGCATGATTTTATGGAAAATATCCATACCGGACTGACCCCTCTCAACTTCCTGCCTTATGTTTCCTATACGGATGGCGGGCAGAAAGATGACGGAAAGGAACAGCAGGAAGAGGACACGAAGAAAGAAGAAAAAGATAAGACAGATCAGCCGGCAGCGCCACAGCCGGAGCAGCAGGCGCAACCGGAACAACAGCCGGCGGAACAGCCGCAGGAGAATCCGTCACCGGAGCAGCAACCGCAGCCGGAACAACAGCCGGCAGAACAGCAGCCGGCGGATCAGCAGACCGGACAGCAGGAGGCACAGCCGGAACAGCCACAGCCGGAACAGCCACAGCCGGGAGACCAGAGCGGGCAGGATTCGCAGGACAATGCACAGCAGATAGAAAACCAGGGTGGAGAACAGAACACGTCGGGCGAATAGAGAGAAAGGATTAAAAACGATGGAGAAAAAGGTTGTATTAAAGGATATGGAGCCGAAAGACAGGGTGTCCTATATATGGGAGTACTATAAATGGTACATCATTGTGATCACGTTTGCGGTTATTTTCGGGATCTATCTGATCTTCAGCTACGCGACACGCAAGGAGGAAGTGGCGCATGTACTGATGGTCAATGCCGACCTTGAAGCGGTGAGTGACGATGACAACCGTATGTTTGACGGGCTGCTTTCGGATAACGGCTATAATACCGCAAAACAGGAAGTTGCGGTCAACGACGGACTGCATGTGGATCCGACCGGAGTCGGACAGAACAACTACTATACCTTCAGCTCGATCTTAACGATCTTAGAAGCGGGCGGCGCGGATGTCTATCTGGCAGATCCGGAGACCTTTGACCTCATAGGTTCTACTTCAAACTTAAAGGATCTCTCTACGGTGCTGCCGGAGGATATCATGGAAAAATACGCGGACAAACTGGTCTATGCCACGGATGAGGAGACGAAGGAAGAATACCCTTGCGGAATCGAGATCACCGGAAATGAGTGGACGAAAGAGACCGGTCTTTACAGCGGAGAGTGCGTGATCGGCGCGGCATATGGAGATGCCAGGGACGGTCTGAGTGAAAAGCTGATTTCTTATATATTAGGAGAGGACGAAAGCCATTGACAGGACGAAATTGGTCGCCTATACTGAAATTATGGATGAAATTTCTCGTTTTTCAGAAAAAAAGTAGATAAAGGAGCAAATCAGAAAATGAAGAAGTATGGTTTTGGAGTGGACATTGGAGGAACAACATGCAAGATCGGTCTGTTCGAGATGAACGGAACACTGATCGAGGACTGGGAGATCAAGACAAACACAGAAAATAAAGGGGCATCGATCTTAGATGACGTTGCGGCTGCGATCGAAGGCAAAATGCAGTCTGCCGGCATTGCAAAAGAGGAAGTCCAGGGCATCGGAGTGGGTGTTCCGGGACCGGTTACCGGTGACGGCACAGTATTACAGTGTGTCAATCTCGGCTGGGGTGAATTCAATGTTGCAGAGGTATTAAAGAAACGCACCGGATTTGATGTAAAAGTCGGCAATGATGCAAACGTAGCGGCACTCGGCGAGATGTGGCAGGGTGGCGGAAAAGGTCACAAGGATGTTGTCATGGTTACGCTTGGAACCGGAGTCGGCGGCGGAATCATCGTAGATGGAAAGATCGTGGCAGGCGCGAACGGAGCCGGCGGCGAGATCGGACACATCATGGTCAATGAAGAAGAGACCGATACCTGTGGCTGTGGAAAGAAAGGCTGTCTGGAGCAGTACGCATCCGCAACCGGAATCGTGCGCATGGCAAAGAAACTGCTTGCGTCTGACGACAGAGAGACAACCTTAAAGAACGTGAGTGAGCTGACAGCAAAAGACATCTTTGACGCGGCAAAAGCGGGAGACGCAGTAGCGAAAGAACTGGTAGAAAAGCTTGGAAAGGTACTTGGCAACGCGCTTGCAAATGTGGCATGCGTAGTCAATCCGGAGATCATCGTAATCGGCGGCGGTGTTTCCAAAGCAGGAAGCATCTTGATCGATGTAATTCAGAAACACTATGTGGAGACAACGTTCCATGCATGCAGAAAAGCAGAATTCGCGCTCGCAACACTGGGCAATCAGGCAGGAATGTACGGATGTGTACAGATGCTGCTTGACATGTAAGCAAAAAAGCGTACCGCAGGATTACATAGCAATATCATACAGTAAAAATAAAAGCCACAGACGGATCAGGACTTTTTGATGCTTGACCGTCTGTGTTTTTTTGCTTCATAAAGGATCTCATCGGACTTTTTGATGATCTCATTTAAGTCCGTATCCGGGCTGCAGGTAAAACTCTGAATGCCGACCGAGAGTTCCACGAAAAAAGGCTTTTCAGATACCGCGTTAAAGTCAGTCTGCGTCTGTTTTAATTTCGCCGGAAACGAAGTGGCAAAATCTGGATCGGAAGAGAGCACAAGGGATACGAACTCGTCACCACCGATACGCGCAGTCAGAGAGGCTGCGGGCAGATTTTTGGTTAAAAGCCGGGCTGCGGACTGGATCGCGAAATCGCCGGAAGCGTGTCCGAAACAGTCGTTGATCTCTTTTAAATGATCGAGATCGCCAAAGATCAGATGCGCCGGTACGCCTTCATGATCTTTGCATAACGAGATCGCGCGCTCCATAAAACCACGCCGGTTCAACAGCTTGCTCAGTTCGTCATACTCGGAGATGAAACTGAGGATGTGGTTCTGGTTCTGGATGACATCCAAAGACTGCTTCAATTCCTGCTGAACCTTTTTCGCCTGATTGTTCAGATGGATGAAACGGAACAGTGAACCGAGCTGCAGGCTGCAGGTCTGCACAAAGGACACATCGTTCTGCTCGACATCACACAGAAGGACACCGTACTGTTCTTCCCCGGAAAACATTACAAAGGCAGTCAGGGACTCACGGCGGTCTTCCGGCAGAAAAGAGGAAAAACCGTTCTCTTCTGTGATAAGCGGCCGCTCATCCGGCTCATAGAGATGGCATTCATTCTGGTTGTAAAACGCAGTCAGATACAGATCCTCATCAAAAGAGATCGGCTTTCCGGCAACCAGACGGATCGGGTGCTCAAAAAGGTAAAAATAGGCACCGCGGATGTTCATCAGGCGGAAACGCTCCATGACATGATGGATGGAATCCATGAAATTCAGATCGTCGTTGATCAGATCCCGCGTGAACGTCGGAACGAACCACGCCTTGCGGTTTGCGGTGATGACCTGTTTTTCCAGATTGCTCACATCCTTTAAATGCGTATACTGGTGCAGCATGGAAATGATGTCGGAAAGAATATCGGAAATGACATCATCTTCGGTATTTGCGATCAGTACGCGCAAAAGTTCGGTGAACTTCTCAAGCACCAGCTCGGTGGAAATGTGGTGGTGTCCGAGCAGCAGGTTCAAGATCGTGAACAGATAGTTGTCCTGCGCGTGCAGTTTCTTTTTCTCAAAAGCATTTTCATAAATATAGGCAAAGAAATTGCGCACGAGGGCGGTGTAGTACACGCGCATATTCTCGTACGGGATCAGAGAAAATACATCCATCGAGATCTGGTCGGCGGAAGAGAGGATGAAAGCCTTAAAATCCGTGACAGCGACAGCGTCAGAAGTCAGGGAGAGACTTGGTGTACATCCACAGGAACACCGTCTGCGCAGAATGGATGGCATGCGTTTGGAAAACGGTTTCCGCCCGCGGCAGAGTATCAGCGTGTTTTTGAGCGCGGTATAGCTGAAAAGAAAGCTGCTGTGCGCCACGCTGGTCAAAGGCGGGGTCAGGGACTGCGCGAAATCCACATTGTCAAAGCCGGTGATGGCAATGTCCTTTCCGATCAGAAGGTTGTGTCGCCCACAGACGCGGTATCCGGCTTTTGCCATATTATCGTTCGCGAAAGCGATCGCTTCAAGACCAGGGTTGTTGTCCAAGAGAGCTTCCACGAGCTCATCGATATTTTCGGAATAGTCGCCGTAGACGACCATGTCTTTCGTGACCGTAAGACCGTGTTCTTCCATGGTGTCGCGGTAGGCGGCAAGGCGCTCGTTGGAGTCACGGTTGTTCTTCGGACCGCAGACGAATGCGATCTTCTTATAATGATGGAAATCGAGCAGATGCTCCATGCAGCTGCGGGTGCCGTTGTAATTGTCCGCGATCAGATACGGGGCATCCGTTGATTTTGGGATGTCCTCAAGCAGAAGGCATGGAATGTCCGCGTAATTGTTTAAAAACTGTTCCAGATTGCTGCTGCGTGTGGACAGCGAAAGCGAACCATAAGCGATGATCATCGCGTCCAGCTTTGAGAAATGGGCGTAATCGTAAATGGTGTCAAACTGATAATGATAATGTCCGTTGTCATTGCTTAAAAGAATGTCTGTGCAGTAAAGCGGCGCCTGCGGCCCCATCAGAAAGATCAGATTGACGTCCTCTTCCCTGGCGCAGGTATAAAATCCACTGATCAGATCCTCCGAGTAATCGGATTGAATGTCCCCCAACATGATCCCGATCGTATAGCGTTTTTTTTCTGGTGTATTCATGTAAAAATCCCTCTTTTGAAAAACCGTACAAAGCTGATTATTATTTAAATTATACCATAAAAAGAGAGGGGCGTGAACCGGTTTTCAAATATATTCCACCGGTTCCAGATATTGTGGCTGTCTATTTTCGCATGGCTGTGCTATGATTTTTTGTAACAAATATGTAACAATTTTGAAATCAAAACGAAATATATTGAAGCTGATTTCAAAGGAAAGAGAGGACAACATGAAAAAAAGATATATGGCGGCACTGACAGCGGCATTCATCACAACAGCGGTATCTCCGCTCGCGGTACACGCGGGAACCGTGACTTCCACGGGAAATTGCGCAAAGAGCGCGAAAGTTACGGTGATCGGTGGAAAGATCAATGACTGCGACAGCATCAAGGATATCATGTCACAGCTCGGAAACGGAAACTGGAATGACAGATGGAACAACTGCACACCGGAGACGAAACCGGAAACGAAGCCGGAGGAGGACGCGTCAGAAACCTCCTTTGCCCGTCAGGTCGTGGCACTGGTGAACGCGGAGCGGAAAAAAGCAGGTCTTTCCGAGGTGACACTGGATGAAAAAGTGGAAGCGGCGGCGTTAGTGCGCGCGAAGGAGACCGAGCAGTCCTTTTCCCATACGAGACCGAACGGAAGCAGCTTTAGCACAGCCTTAAAAGAGCAGGGCGTGTCTTACCGTGGTTCGGGCGAGAACATCGCGTGGGGACAGAAAACACCGGAGGATGTCATGAAGGCATGGATGAACAGTGAAGGCCACAGAGCCAATATCTTAAATGCCAGGTTCACCAAGATCGGTGTGGGATATTATCAGAATGCCAGGGGCACAAATTACTGGACACAGTTATTTACCTATTAATAAGGAAAAGAAAAAAGAGGTCTGGAGACATAAATTCCAGATCTCCTTTTTATAGTGGAAAACGGGTTTTGCTTTGAAAAATCACTGTACAATCCCTGGGAAATTGATTATTATGGAAAGTAGAAGACAGTAAAGGGGAGAATCGCATGTTTGAACAGGATTATATTATGCGCCTGATCCATGAGATGGTGCGCACAGTTATGAAACTGGTATTCGGGCTGGACGAAGAAGAGGAAGAAGAATTGAGAGTGCTCGATACCATGTCAGCGGATAATGGAGAAAAATTGAACGAGCTGATCGACCTTGCAGACGAGGGAAAGATCAATGAAGCAGAGAACAGACTGTATGACCTGTTGGAGGACAAAGATCCGGATGCGCTCAAGATCGCGCTTGCATTTTACGATCATATGAACGGGTTCGATACAGAATTTTTAGATGAGGCAGACTATTCCAGAGAGGAGATCCGGGATGGGATCTGCGATGTGCTTAAGCGATTTGGCTATGGTGGAATGACCGGATTGTTTTTGCAGTAAAATGAAAGGATAAAGAAGGGATTTACATTGGAAAAAGGACAAAAGAGAATAACGATCGGAGTTCTCGCAGGCGGAATACTGGACGATTTTACGAAAGTCGTGAGCAGGGGAGTGCTCAGCGCGGCAAAGCGTCTGGGCGTGAACGTCGTGGTGCTCCCCGGAAAATATCTGGACCGGGATCTGTCGGACAACCGGGAACTTCGTTATGAATATCAGTACAATACCATATTTTCCTATGCGGAGAAAGAAAAGATAGACGCGCTTCTCGTGCTGGCGGGAAGCATCGGATACTGCGTTTCGACAGAGCGCATGAAAAAAATGCTCACAAGGTACAAAGTGCCATGTGTGCTGATCGCGTCACAGGTGGACGGATTTGTGGATGTCTCCTATGATAACTGCGCGGGGGTGCGTCAGGCACTGGAATATCTGATTAAAAGGGTAGGATGTAAGAAGATCGGAATGATCGGCGGAAACAGTACGAATCTGGATGCCGAAGAGCGGAAACAGACCTTTTTCGAGGTGCTGCGCGAATATGGACTGCCGCATGACGAGAATGTTTTTGTCGAGGGAACACTGACGAGAAAGAATCGGGAGATCGTTTCCGGTTTCCTGGAACGGGAACCGGATCTGGACGCGATCTTCTGCGTCAATGATGACACGGCGCTTGGACTGTACGAAGAGTTAAAGCGCAGAGGCATCCAGCCGGGCAAAGATATTTCGGTGGTCGGATTTGATGATGTGGTTGCGGCAGCAAGGGCAAACCCGCCGATCGCGTCAGTCCGCGCGGACGGTGCCGTACTTGGAGAGAAAGCGCTTCGCATGGCACTTGCAATGTTGGGCGGGGAGAAAATAGAAAGCAAAAAGGTCCCGACACGCTTTATCCTGCGTGATTCCGTATGTCAGAGGGAAGAAGATGGGATTTTCCAGGCGGATGGCGCAAGGGAGTTTTTTGCGCTGGACAATATTTTCCGGGATATATTCTGGCGTTCTGAGGATCGTGATGATGTGGGACGCATGGAGCAGATAAAAGAGACCATGTATGCGCTTGGCGGATATCTGGAGCGGCAGATTTCCGAGAAAAAATTTTTCGCAGAAGAAAACGGCATGCAGGTGTATATCGATCGTTTGTTAAATCTTGGAACGATGGCGGATGCCGATGTCGAAAATATGCTCGGGATCATGAAGAGAATAGAAACGGTATTAAAAGCGTGGATCAGAGACGGAGAACATCTGTATGCGATGGAAAAAGAGTTTTCGCTGGCTTACTGGAAGATCATCCGGGCGATGGATTACGAAAACGGCAGACAGCGGGAGGAGCAGCAGACGTACAATTATTCCATGAAGCTTTTCGTGCGGGATATGCTTGAGTTTGAAAACGGAAATGACCAGAGCTACTCTCTGATCTTAAACAACCTGGAATGGCTCCATATCGAGCACGCGTTTCTCTATGCGTTTGGGGAGCCGCAGATCCATCTGTTCCGGGAGGAATTTGAGGCACCGGATCATCTTTATCTGAAAGCGGCAAAATGCGGGAATGATGTTTTTGCAGTGCCGTTTACCGAGCAGAAGACGGCAGTGGAGGATATGTTATGTAACCCATATATCCAGACCGATAAAAAATATTCCTTTGTGCAGATACCGCTTTTTTATAATGAAAGTCTCTACGGTGTCCTGCTCTGTGATCTGACGAACGAGATCTTCGAAAACGGGGAATTTCTTGTAAACCAGATGAGTTCCGCGATGCGGATCATCAAACTCTTAAAGGTCAACGAAACGATCCAGCAGCAGCTGGAGGAGAGTTTTGAGGCAATGCGTGAGAACAACGTTGTTCTCGATACGCTGTCGAAATCGGATGGTCTTACGATGACATTAAACCGGCGCGGCTTTTACCAGGAAGCGGAAAAAATGCTGACAGAGGCGCGGGAAAGCGGAAAACCGCTTTTGGTGCTGTACGCGGACATGAACAACTTAAAGATCATCAACGACAGATACGGACATGAAAACGGAGATTTTTCCTTAAAGATGATCGGCAGACTGCTTGCGGAGCAGATCGGGGAAAAAGGCGTGGCAGGACGTATCGGCGGAGATGAATTTGCCGGGATGTTATATTATGATGAGCCAGATGGCGGAAAAAGTTTCCTGCGGGCACTGCGTCAGGCATTTGAGCGTGAGAACAAAAACAGTGATAAGCCATACAATGTGACGGTTTCCGCCGGCGCGGTGAGGATCGATCCGGAAGAAGAAATGACGCTTGAGGAAGCACTCGCAAAGGCGGATCAGAAGTTATACATTGCAAAACAGCATCGTAAGAAAGAAGTTGCGAAATAATAAAGATAAAAAAAGATAGAAAAGGAATGACAGGAGTAAAAGAATGGCAGAAGAGATGAATTATCCGGGGATGGGAACGCAGATCCCGGCAAAAAAAGAAAGATCGGGGATCAGTGGAAGTACCCTAAAGATCATTGCGATCGTTACCATGCTCATTGACCACATCGGTGCGTCGGTACTCGGGAGACTGCTTCAGACACACGGGATCAATGAACTGAATGTGGCAGATATATCGGCGCTCACACAGTGGATGGCTGATAACTCGGTATTGTTCTGGAGTTATACCATCATGCGGATGATCGGGCGCGTGGCGTTTCCGATCTTCTGCTTTTTGCTGATCCAGGGATTTTTACATACCCATGACGTAAAAAAATACGCGGCGCGGCTGTTTGCGTTCGCACTGATCTCGGAACTGCCCTTTGATCTGGCATTTAAGGGAAAGATAGATTTTTCCTATCAGAATGTATTCTTTACACTGTTTATCGGTCTTATGACGATGATCGCGTTCCGCTGGATCGAGGAGCATACGGACTGGAGCGGATGGCAGCGCGTGATCCTTTATATCGCGGCGCTTGTGTGCGGGATCGTGGTGGCGGAGCTGCTGCAGACGGATTACGCGGGAAAGGGCGTGGTCTGCATTATGGCGCTTTATATTTTTAGGAAAACAAAGGTGCAGCAGATCATTGCCGGCTGCGTGGCATTTTGCTGGGAGCTTACAGCACCGATTGCATTTTTGCCGATTGCATTCTATAATGGAAAGCGTGGATTAAAGATTAAATATTTCTTTTATGCATTCTATCCGGTGCATCTGCTCATACTGTATCTGGTCGTTTGCCTGATGGGTATGGGAAATATGCCGGCAATGTAAGGAAATGAAATACAGACGGAATGGAGACGATGGACATGAAAAAGACGATTCTTACCATTGGAAGACAGTATGGAAGCGGCGGCCGTGAAATCGGACAGAAGATTGCCGAGAAGCTGGGATATCCGCTTTATGATAAGGAAAAACTGCTGGAAATTGCGAAAAAAGACGGCAGTTTTGATGAGGTGAGATCTTTCTATCAGGAAAAACCGGTGGACAGTCTGCTGTACGCGATCGCGATGAGCACGCTCACACAGGGCATGGAGAGAAAGCCGTTTCAGGAGATCAAAAAGATCATTGAGCAGGAGCCGTGTATCCTGATCGGACGCTGTGGAAACTATATCACGAAGGACAGAACAGATACCCTGCGTGTGTTCATCCATGCGGATGATAAATTCCGCGCGGAGCGTGTGGCGAAGGAAAACGGGATCACGGAAGAAAAGGCGGCAAAAAAGATCGTTGAGACAGATAAGGCGAGAGCTTCCTTTTACCGTTTCTATACCAACGGGGAATGGGATCAGGCATCTGGCTATGATCTTGTGTTAAACAGTAGCATGTTCGGAATTGACCAGTGCGTGGATATGATCATAAAAAGTATGGATCGATAAAAGAAAAAAGCTGTGAAAGATGAAACATCATTTTTCGCAGCTTTTTTTTGATGGTATTTTACTTTTCCCATCGTCCCGATGCGCCGCACGGGAGCACCAGACCGGTTGCGGAAACCGGAAGCCCGATCTCCTCCGCATGGACAGTTCCACCGAAATCTTTTAACGCAGTTCCAAGCATATAGGAGAGCACGGCAGGCTGAAGCCCGGTCGTGTAGGAACTGATCAGGAAGAACAGCGGGTCGTCCGAGAGCAGCTTCGCACAAAGCTTGATCAGCGGATAGACACAGTCCTCGATCTTCCAGATCTCTCCTTTGGTGCCTCTGCCGTAAGAAGGCGGATCCATGATGATCGCGTCATAGTGGTTTCCGCGGCGGATCTCGCGCTCTACGAATTTGACGCAGTCATCTACGATCCAGCGGATCGGCGCGTCGGAAAGACCGGAGGATGCCGCGTTTTCCTTTGCCCAGGTGACCATGCCCTTTGAGGCGTCAACGTGTGTCACGCTCGCACCGGCAGCGGCAGCGGCGACCGTAGCGCCTCCGGTGTAGGCGAACAGGTTTAAGACCTTGACCGGACGGTGCGCGTTTTTGATCTTTCCGGAGCACCAGTCCCAGTTGACCGCCTGTTCCGGAAACAGTCCGGTATGCTTGAAACTGAATGGCTTTAACTGGAACGTCAGATTTTTGTACTGGATGCTCCACTGCTCCGGCAGATCGAAAAACTCCCATTCACCGCCGCCTTTTTTACTGCGGTGGTAATGCGCGTTCATCTTCTTCCAACAGCGGTTGTTCCTGGGCGTGTCCCAGATGACCTGCGGATCCGGGCGCACCAGGATATAATTTCCCCAGCGTTCCGCCTTTTCTCCCTTTGAACAGTCTATTACTTCATAATCTTTCCATTGATCTGCAATCCACATGTTAAAATCCTCTTCCTACCTAATTATATATGAAGTTATTATATCGACCGCGCGCGCCAGCGTCAATATCTTTCCGTTTCTTTCCCGGATGAAGTGTGTTATAATTACGGCATTATACATGAGGCGGAGAGAAAATGAGTACATCAGCGCTCGTGGTCAATATCGCAGTGAGCGTCTTAAGCGGGGCACCGGAACAGAAGATCATTCAGGAATTTGAAGAGGCAAACAACATGCGTGAGCTGTTTTTTAGGGCGGGAACCGGAAAAATCCCGCCCTTTTGCATGAAAAACCGGAAAAAATGGATTGTACCGGAAAAAATACAATTTCTTTGAAAAAAGTGTTGCAAAGCCGGAGGATATCCTGTATACTAGCAAGTGCTGTGACATGATAGCGTTGAAGCGCGAGGTTGCTGCCTGATATGGCAGGTTTTCCGTGGAGCGAATGTCAAGTTAGGAAACTGGCGACAAGTCACTGTACGAATCAAAGATGTCTACGAAAGGTAGAAACAACGTGTGTAAATCCGTAGGACACACACGGAGAAGTGTACAGTCACCGCTTGTCGTACTGAAGTAAAAGTGCGAAAAGGAGGCGACTTTTTTTATGGCAAGTCAAGTAATGAGAATCACGCTCAAAGCTTATGACCACGAATTAGTGGATTCATCAGCAAAAAAAATCATCGAGACTGTAAAGAAAAACGGATCACAGGTGAGTGGACCAGTACCACTTCCGACTAAGAAAGAAGTAGTTACGATTCTTAGAGCAGTACACAAGTACAAAGATTCCAGAGAGCAGTTCGAGCAGAGAACTCATAAGAGACTTATCGATATCATTGCACCGACACAGAAAACTGTAGATGCATTATCCAGACTGGAAATGCCGGCTGGTGTTTACATTGATATCAAAATGAAAGAAAAGTAAGAAAGTCAAAAATGGCAACAATCCTGAAGGGTTAATATAGAAGCAACACAACATTCTGTAAGGAATCAACATATTCGCGCTCACGCGAATTCATAGTGTTCCACTTATATGACTGTTCTAGGATGAACATGGCGTACCGGGGTTTCCCGGAGCAATACAAAGTGTTCCGCTGTAGAGAAAACAGGAGGTAAAAAGAATGAAGAAAGCTATCTTAGCTACAAAAGTCGGAATGACTCAGATCTTCAATGCAGATGGAGTTATGGTTCCGGTAACTGTATTACAGGCTGGCCCGTGTGTAGTAACACAGATCAAAACCGTTGAAAACGATGGTTACAGCGCTGTACAGGTTGGTTTCGTTGATAAGAAAGAAAAAGTTGTCAACAAAGATGCCAACGGCAAAAAAGAAATCAGAAACAGACATGGTGTAAACAAAGCTGAAATGGGACATTTCGCTAAAGCCGGTGTTTCTGGAAAGAGATATGTAAGAGAGTTCAAATTTGAGAACGCAGCAGATTACAATCTTGCAGATGAGATCAAAGCAGACATCTTCGCAGAAGGCGATAAGATCGACGCAACTGCAATCTCAAAAGGTAAAGGATTCCAGGGCGCTATTAAGAGACTTGGACAGCACAGAGGACCGATGGCTCATGGTTCCAAATTCCATCGTCATCAGGGTTCCAATGGTTCCTGCTCCACACCGAGCCGTGTGTTCAAAGGAAAAGGAATGCCGGGTCACATGGGAAGCGTAAAGGTTACAGTTCAGAATCTTGAAATCGTAAGAGTAGATGCTGAAAACAACCTGATCTTAGTAAAGGGCGCTGTACCAGGACCGAAGAAGTCTTTAGTAACAGTAAAAGAAAGCGTTAAAGTCGCTAATTAGTGCTTGATAGGAAAGGAGGAACTTACAGATGGCTAAAGTATCTGTTTATAATATGGAAGGCAAAGAAGTAGGCAGTATGGAATTAAACGATGCTGTATTCGGTGTTGAAGTAAACGAACATCTGGTACACATGGCAGTAGTTCAGCAGTTTGCAAATAATCGTCAGGGAACACAGAAAGCAAAAACACGTTCTGAAGTTCGCGGCGGCGGTAGAAAACCATGGAGACAGAAAGGAACCGGTCATGCAAGACAGGGTTCAACAAGAGCTCCGCAGTGGACTGGCGGTGGCGTAGTATTCGCTCCGACTCCGAGAGATTATTCTTTCAAAATGAACCGCAAAGAGAAGAGAGCAGCTCTTAAATCTGCACTCACATCAAGAGTTCAGGAAAACAAACTTATCGTTGTAGATGAGTTAAAGTTCGACGAGATCAAGACAAAGAAATTTGCTGAGGTTTTAAAGAACTTAAATCTTGACAAAGCACTCGTAGTATTAAACGAGAACGATGAAAAAGTTGTAATGTCCGCAAAGAACATTCCGACTGTAAAGACAACTCAGATCAATACGATCAACGTATATGATGTGCTGAAATACAACACGGTAGTACTTACCAAGGCTGCCGCAGAATCCATCGAGGAGGTGTATGCATAATGGCAAACATTCAGTATTATGATGTAATCCTCAAACCGGTAGTAACCGAGAAGAGTATGTCTGCTATGGCTGAAAAGAAATATACATTTTTCGTTCATCCGGAAGCAAACAAGACCATGATCAAAGAAGCAGTTGAAAAAATGTTCGAAGGAGCAAAAGTTGCCAGCGTAAACACCATGAACATGGATGGAAAGAAAAAAAGACGCGGCATGAAAGTTGGAAAGACTGCTAAGACAAAGAAAGCAATCGTTCAGCTTACCGCAGACAGCGCTGATATCGAAATCTTCGCTGGACTGTAAAATCAGATCCTTTAAAATCATGTACAGAAAAGTACGACAATAAATCACAAGTGAGTGCCGGGGAAACGCCTTTGGGCGTGGAACGCAGGCATGAGTATTGAAAGGAGAAACGAAATGGGAATTAAGACATATAACCCATATACACCTTCCAGAAGAAATATGACTGGCTCTGATTTCTCTGAAATCACAAAGAAGACACCGGAGAAGTCACTCGTTGTTTCTTTAAAGAAGAACGCTGGTCGTAACAATCAGGGTAAAATCACAGTTAGACACCACGGTGGTGGAAACAGACAGAAATACAGAATCATTGATTTCAAGAGAAACAGCAAGGATGGAATCCCTGCAAAAGTTATCGGTATCGAATACGATCCGAACAGAACAGCAAACATCGCTCTGATCTGCTACGCAGACGGACAGAAATCTTATATCCTTGCTCCGGCAGGACTTACAGATGGCATGACTGTTATGAGTGGTGCAGAAGCAGAAGTTAGAGTTGGTAACTGCTTACCGCTTGAAAACATTCCGGTTGGTACACAGGTACACAACATTGAATTATATGTAGGCAAGGGTGGACAGCTTGTTCGTTCCGCTGGTATGAGCGCACAGCTCATGGCAAAAGAAGGAAAATACGCAACATTAAGACTTCCGTCAGGAGAAATGCGTATGGTTCCGCTTGGATGCAGAGCTACCATCGGTGTAATCGGAAATGGTGATCACAACCTCATTAATCTTGGTAAAGCCGGACGTAAACGTCACATGGGTATCAGACCTACTGTTCGTGGTTCCGTTATGAACCCGAATGACCATCCGCACGGTGGTGGTGAAGGAAAAGCACCTGTTGGACGCCCGGGCCCATGCACACCTTGGGGTAAACCTGCTCTTGGTCTTAAGACTCGTAAGAAGAAAAAAGCTTCTAACAAGATGATCGTAAGAAGAAGAGACGGTAGAGCTATCAAATAATTAGGAGGAAAGACAATGGCAAGATCACTGAAAAAAGGACCTTTTGCAGATGCAAGCTTACTGAAGAAAGTAGACGCTATGAACGCAAAGGGCGATAAATCTGTTATTAAAACATGGTCACGTCGTTCTACAATTTTCCCATCCTTTGTTGGACATACAATTGCAGTTCACGATGGCAGAAAACATGTTCCGGTATATGTTACCGAAGATATGGTCGGACACAAACTCGGTGAGTTCGTAGCAACCAGAACTTACAGAGGCCATGGAAAAGACGAAAAGAAATCAGGCGTTAGATAAACAGTATTTTTGAAAGGAGGTTTCCGTCATGGCAAAAGGACATAGATCCCAGATTAAGAGAGAAAGAAATGCAGTAAAAGATACAAGACCTTCAGCAAAATTATCCTTTGCAAGAATGTCAGTTCAGAAAGCTTGCTTCGTATTAGATGCGATCCGCGGCAAAGACGTTGAGACAGCATTAGGAATTGTTACTTACAATCCGAGATACGCTTCAAGCGTTGTTGAAAAATTATTAAAATCTGCAGTTGCAAACGCTGAAAACAACAACGGAATGAATGCAGAGAACCTTTATGTAGCAGAGTGCTATGCAAACAAAGGACCTACAATGAAACGAGTTAGACCGAGAGCACAGGGTAGAGCTTACAGAATCGAAAAGAGAATGAGCCACATCACAATCGTGCTTGATGAGAGATAAGGAGGGCAAACATGGGACAGAAAGTGAATCCTCATGGCTTAAGAGTCGGCGTTATCAAAGATTGGGACTCTAAGTGGTACGCAGAGGGAGACTTTGCAGATCTGCTGGTCGAAGACCACAAAATCAGAACATTTCTTAAGAAAAAATTATACAGCGCAGGTGTTTCTAAAATCGAGATCGAAAGAGCATCTGACCGCGTTAAGGTTATTCTTTACACAGCAAAGCCGGGTGTTGTAATCGGAAAAGGCGGAGCTGAGATCGAAAAAGTAAAGGCTGAACTTCAGCAGTTTACCGACAAGAAGCTTGTCGTAGATATCAAAGAAGTAAAGAGACCGGATAAAGATGCACAGTTAGTAGCTGAGAACATCGCATTACAGTTGGAAAACCGTATTTCTTTCCGGAGAGCAATGAAGTCCTGCATGCAGAGAAGTATGAAGTCTGGCGCTCTTGGAATCAAGACCTGCTGTTCCGGACGTTTGGGCGGAGCTGATATGGCTCGTACCGAATTCTACAGTGACGGAACTATCCCGCTTCAGACCATTCGCGCAGACATCGATTACGGATTCGCAGAAGCAGATACAACTTACGGCAAAGTAGGCGTAAAAGTATGGATTTATAAAGGAGAAGTACTTCCGACGAAAGGAAATAAGGAAGGGAGCGATAAATAATGTTAATACCTAAGAAAGTAAAACATCGTACGCAGTTCCGTGGCTCCATGGCCGGAAAAGCAATGAGAGGTAATAAGATTACCAACGGTTCCTATGGTATCGTAGCAATGGAACCATGCTGGATCAAATCAAACCAGATCGAAGCTGCCCGTATAGCGATGACTCGTTATATCAAACGTGGTGGTAAAGTATGGATCAAAATTTTCCCTGACAAACCGGTTTCCCACAAGCC
>ULYR01023823.1_pt1 | contig 19622 bp, 18 predicted proteins | sample 1962341 | NCBI WGS metagenome assembly ULYR01 (sample SAMEA4835868, study PRJEB28245) | human gut metagenome | biome: gut microbiome; material: fecal sample | place: Denmark | collected 2008 | reverse complement strand
TGAATTCTCGTTTTTTAGATGTGCGTTAAATTCCGATTTATCAATCGCTTCTAGCATTTCTTCACGCCGCTCCGAAAGAACGCAGGCAGGCAAACGCCCGCCTGCATGCGATGTTCGGTGATCAGTCAACCAGTACCGGATCAAAGTCCTCCTCCCACGGAAGTCCCCACTTGTTGAGGTTCTCCATGAAAGGATCCGGATCCATCTCCTCGACGTTGTAGACGCCTGGCTTCTTCCACTTGCCGGTAAGCACCATAGCCGCGCCTATCATCGCCGGAACTCCGGTTGTGTAGCTGATAGCCTGGGAGCCTACCTCCTTGTAGCACTCCTGGTGGTCGCAGATGTTGTAGAGGTAATAGTGCTTCTCCTTGCCGTCCTTCTTGCCGATGAAGATGCAGCCGATGTTCGTCTTGCCGACTGTTCTCGGGCCGAGGGAAGCCGGGTCGGGCAGAACAGCCTTCAGGAACTGGAGCGGAACTATCTCCTTGCCCTCATACATGATGGGCTTGATGGAGGTCATTCCGACGTCCTCGAGGCACTTGAGGTGCGTAAGATAGCTCTGACCGAATGTCATGAAGAAGCGGATTCTCTTGATGCCCTTGATGTTCAGCGCGAGGGACTCCAGCTCCTCATGATGGAGCAGGTACATATCCTTTTCGCCTACGCCCTTGAAGTTGTAGACGCGCTTTATCTCCATCGGATTGGTCTCGACCCACTTGCCGTCCTCAATGTAGCTGCCGTTCGCGGACACCTCGCGAATGTTGATCTCCGGGTTGAAGTTGGTGGCGAAGGGATAGCCGTGGTCGCCGCCGTTGCAGTCAAGGATATCGATGTAGTTTATCTCATCAAACTGGTGCTTCATGGCGTACGCAGAGAAAACTCCGGTAACGCCCGGGTCGAAGCCGCAGCCGAGGATAGCGGTCAGCCCCGCCTTCTCGAAGCGCTCGCGGTAAGCCCACTGCCAGCTATACTCGAACTTCGCGGTGTCCTCCGGCTCGTAGTTTGCGGTGTCGAGGTAGTTAACGCCCGCCGCAAGGCACGCGTCCATGATGTGAAGATCCTGGTACGGAAGCGCTACGTTAATTACGATTTCCGGGTTGTAGCTCTTGATGAGCGTGGTCAGCTCCTCAACGTTGTCCGCGTCCACCTGCGCGGTTGTGATGACCGTCTTTGTGGTGGGCTGGAGCTTCTCCTTGAATGCGTCGCACTTAGCCTTGGTGCGGCTTGCTATCATGATTTCCGTGAAAACGTCGCTGTTCTGGCAGCACTTGTTTATTACCACACCTGCGACGCCGCCCGCGCCGATTATCATTGCTCTGCTCATTAGTAAATTCCTCCTGTATTCAGATATCGTCCGGCGAAGCCGGACACATTCAATTGCGAATTACGAATTCCGAATTTAATTGTGGTGCTCGGGTACGACCGCGTAGAAAATCAGGTCGCCCTTGCTGTCGTTGATAAGGCTGTGCTCGTGACCCTCCGGGCAGTAGGTGCAGCTTCCTGCAGAAAGCTCCTCGTATCTGCCGTCGCACAGCATTTTGCCCTTTCCCTCGAGGATGAACACTATCTCGCTGTTGCCCTCGTGAGTGTGGAGTCCTATGGACGCTCCATGCTACAGTCTGCCGCGCATTATCTTGACCTTAGGGTCGGTGAACATTCTCGCGAAGAACGTACCCTCGCCGCCCTTGAAATGCTCCAGCGGCTTTTCTTCGATGTCGGAAAAATCTATCAGCATATTATACCTCCGTCATGTTGCGGGCTTTGTTTCCCGGAGTACGTCCCGGACGTTGTTCGGCAGCGCGAAGCACCCGCTGTGGACGTACTGATTGTAATACTTGGTTTTCAGCCCCTGAGCCAGCCACCATTCCGCGTGCTGGTCCGCGACCGGGTGGAACCGCTTGCTCGCGAATCCGAACAGCCAGTGTCCGGAGGGGTAGGTCGGGATATGCGCCTGATAAACCAGCGAAATCGGGAAGAAGCTCTTTATGCGGCTGTGGGCGCGCTTCATTATCTCGGCGTACTCGTCGTAGAACGTGCTTTCGTGCTGGTTCACAAGTATGCCGTTCTCGTTGAGCGCCTTGTAGCAGTTGCCGTAGAACTCCTTTGTAAACAGCCCCTCGCCGGGTCCGAACGGGTCAGTTGAATCCACGATTATCAGGTCGTATTCGTTATCTTTACCGCGGACGTATTTCAGACCGTCCTCGTAGAAGATATGCACGCGGGGATCGTCCAGCCTGCACGCTGTCTGTGGGAGATACTCCTTGCAGACCTCAACGACGCGCTGATCGATCTCCACCATGTCGATGTGCTCGACGTTTTTGAAGCGGGTAAGTTCACGGATAGTTCCGCCGTCGCCCGCGCCTATTACAAGAACGCGTTTTATATCGGGATTCGTCGCCATCGGAACGTGGGTTATCATCTCGTGATAGATGTACTCGTCCTTTTCCGTCAGCATGATGAATCCGTCAAGCACCAGTATCCTGCCAAGCTCGTAGCTGTCGAGAATATCTATCTGCTGATAGCGGCTCTTCTCGCTGTAGACGTGCTGTTTTATCTTTATGGAGAACCGTATGTTGTCCGTATGGTTCTCTGTAAACCATAATTCCATAGGATTTCCTTTCTAACGTTCAGCGCCGATAATTCCCGGCACTGAACATTTTAAGCTGACCAACAAATCCGAAGTTTTTCGGTTTCGCCGAAAGCAAAATTGATTTTCCACTCCGGAAAATCAAAGAAAAACCGGATGTTCAGCGCCGATTGTTCCCGGCTCTGAACATTTTAAGCCGACCAACAAATCCGAAGTTTTTCGGTTTCGCCGAAGGCGAAATTGATTTTCCACTCCGGAAAATCAAAGAAAAACCGGATGTTCAGCGCCGGTCGTTCCCGGCGCTGAACATTTTAAGCCGACCAACAAATCCGAGGTTTTTCGATTTCGCCGAAGGCGAAATTGATTTTTCACTCCGGAAAATCAAAGAAAAACCGGATGTTCAGCGCCGGTCGTTCCCGGCGCTGAACTTGACGGTCTGTAAGTACTCTACGTTCATATCCCGGCAGCCAGTGAGGGAGCAGCCCTTTTCCTTCGCGAACGCGATATAATCCAGGATATCCTGGGTGATACGCTCGCCCGGAGCCAGGATCGGTATCCCCGGCGGGTAGCACATGACAAACTCGCTGCACACCCTTCCGGCGGTCTTTTCTATCGGTAGGGTCTCCTGTTCGGCGTAGAATGCCGCCTGCGGGGACATCTCAAGGATAGGGTCGATGTACTCGTGGTCGTAAAGCCCGGCGGGGGACTTCCCGTGGAACTTCTTGATAAGGTTCAGCGCGCCGAGGAGCCGCTCTATTTCGAGCGCGCGGTCGCCGCCGGTGATTATCGCCAGGATATTGCCGATGTCGCCGAACTCTATCTGTATGTCGTACTCGTCCCGGAGCAGGTCGTAGACCTCTATGCCCGCAAGACCCATCGCCCTGGTATGCACCGAAAGCTTGGTCTTGTCGAACGCGTAGAACGCCTTGCCGTCGCAAAGCTCCTCGCCGAAGGCGTAGTAGCCGCCGATGGCGTTTATCTCTTTTCGCGCATAATCCGCGAACTCCACCGTTTTCGCGTAGAACTCCCTGCCGTGGAGCGCGAGGTTCTGCCGCGCCAGGTCGAGGGACACCATCAGCAGGTAGCTTGCGCTGGTGGTCTGTGTGAGGTTGATTATCTGCCGGACGTAGTTCGGGTCTATTCCCTTCCCCAGGAGCAGTATCGCGCTCTGGGTGAGGCTTCCTCCTGTTTTGTGCACAGATACCGAAGCCATGTCCGCGCCGCAGCTCATGGCGCTGGGCGGAAGTCCATCGCCAAAATAGAAGTGCGTTCCGTGCGCTTCGTCAACCAGCACCTTCATGCCGTGCCTGTGTACTATCTCGACGATCTTCCGCAGGTCGGAGCATATGCCGTAGTAGGTCGGGTTGTTGACCAGCACGGCTTTCGCGTCAGGATTTGCGAGGATAGCCGCCTCGACTTCCTCCGGGGTCATTCCGAGCGGTATGCCGAGGTCGTTGTTGACGCCGGGGTTCACGTAGACCGGTATCGCTCCGCAGACCACCAGCGCGTTGATTGCGCTCCGGTGGACGTTTCGCGGGAGGATTATCTTATCCCCCGCCTTGCATACCGACATCACCATCGCCTGAACTGCTCCGGTGGCTCCGTTGACGATGAAGATGGAGTTTTCCGCTCCGAAGGCGTCCGCAGCGTACTGCTGAGCCTCCTTTATGACGGAAACGGGGTGGCAGAGGTTGTCGAGTGGCTTCATAGAGTTCACGTCGTTCCTCATGCACGCCTCGCCCAGGAAGTCCCTCAGCGCCTTGTTGCCGCGGCCTCCCTTGTGCCCGGGGACATCAAACTTGACAACGCGGTCAAGCTGATATTCCTTCATTGCCTCGTAAAGAGGCGCACGGGTGTGATCAAGCTGCATTACGCTCACCTCAATAGATGTTCATTCCGCTGAATATCTCGATCATCTCGCGGCGCAGGTTGTTGGTGATCTCAAGGCGCTGCTGGGGGTGGATCTCGTAGACATCGGAATTGAAGAGATAGTTCTGAAGCTCTATCTCCTTGATCAGCATTTTTGTATGGAATATATTCGACTGGTACACATTGACGTCTATAGCGTCGTACTTCGTCAGAGTCTGGGGATCGATGAAGTCCTGAATGGAGGTCATTTTATGATCCATGAAACATTTCTTGCCGGAGACGTCCCTAGTGAAGCCGCGGACGCGGTAATCAATCGTGATGATATCCGAGTCGAAGCTGCCTATGAGGTAATCCAGCGTGTTCAGCGGGGAGATCTCGCCGCAGGTGGCGACGTCGATATCCACGCGGAAGGTAGAAATAGCCTTGTCCGGGTGATATTCCGGGAAAGTGTGCACCGTGATATGACTTTTGTCAAGATGTGCGTGAACGGTATTCGGCTGGATACCGCTCCTGTTGAAGTAGCCGGCGCCCTTGTTGCAGGACTCGTCTACGTGGTCGGGGTCAATGTAACCCTCGGCGAAGAGGACATTGACAGAGGCACCCTGCGGATCGTAGTCCTGCTTTGAGATATTCAGGACGGTCGCGCCGATCTTCTCGGTGACGTCGCAGAGAATTTTTGTGAGCCTTTCGGAGTTATACTGTTCGTCTATGTACGCGATATAATCCTTCTGCTCCCTCTCACTTTTTGCATAGCACACATCATAAATGTTGAAGCTAAGTGTTTTTGTGAGGTTGTTAAAGCCATATAAAGCCAGTCTGGAGCTGCCGCCGCCAGGAACTGCTTCTGCCTTTTTCTCCAACCCTAACATCACGACCTTTCGATAAAATAAAGTTGCTGCACTCTGACTTTATGCAGTCAAAGTTAGTATAACACAAACCTAAACAATTTGCAACAATTTTTTATTATTTTTTTTATTATGATGTTAAAGAGGCTTCTCCAACAAGATTCAAGAAGAAATTATACAGGTAAACTATAATTTAAAGGCGAGTGTTCCGCCAACGCTTTTTTCGTGCAGACTTTTTAGTCATGCTGGCTGGCTCACAGCCAGCCAGCAATTTTATCCGCCGAATGCACTCCGAAAATGTCAGAGTATTTTCCAGAGCGTGGGAGTCTGCATTTCGCGGAAAAGCTCAAGCTGCGCCTGTGCACGGTCGCATGCGGCGTACAGCTCATCGTCGCCCTCCTCGGCGAAGGAGGATATTTCGGCTATGCAGGACGTTATCTCCATCGCGTGCCCGAGGTCGTTGACGAGAATGCTGTAGTGCAGCACCGAATCCCACGCGTCGTGGAGCTGATTGGCGTATTTCACGGCGGCTTCGCTGTCCCCTTCGGAGTGCGCCTGCTCCACCTGGTCAATGTAGCCGGAAAGCTCGTTGGTTTTATCAATGGTGATGAACACCGACCAGAAACACCCCGCCGACATCAACGCTAGCAGCAGTATGCTTACAACAAGACGGTTCATTCAAAGCCCCCTCTGACGTTCGATTATCGTGTGCTGACCGTTCTTGTCCGCAGTCATCAGGAACACGTCCTTTACCGAGAGCTTCCGTTCCCGGAGCTGCTCTTTCAGCCAGCCCATTCCCAGCCCCATGCTTTGGAGCTGCTCCTCGTCCTCCCTGCCGTCGCGGATTATCACCGCGGGCGGGTCGCTTGAGGAGCCGCCGCAGTTTACGTCCGCCTTTTCCGCGTTCTGGCAGTCCTTCTTTTTCAGGAAGTGTATCTTTCCGGTTGTCTCTACGATGGCGTACCATATCTCGGTTATGTCGAATATCTGCTCCTCGCGCATTGCCTCGACGAGGTCGTCGACGGTGTAGCGCAGGCGCTTCATTTCCTTCTGCATGATGACTCCCTCGGACATTATCACCCGCGGGCTGCCTATCATCAGCTTGCGGAACTTCGGGAACTTCAGCATTACCGCCGATACGATCACGTCAAGGCAGACCAGCGTGAATATCGGAACTATCCCCAGTATCATCGGCACCGAAGAATCCTCCACGGGTATTGCCGCGATGTTGGATATGAGTATCGTCACCACCAGTTCCGACGGCTGGAGCTCGCCTAACTGGCGTTTTCCCATCAGTCTCAGTGAGAAGGTGATTATAATGTACAATATAGTGGCTCTGATCAGTACTACTGCCATTTTTTATCTCCTTTCGGTTGATGTTGATATTTTGCCGCCTTATCCCGGTTTTATTCATTAGAATTTGCTGAAATGTGTTGACAATAAGGGAATATTGAGTTATAATTAAAACAGTATTCATCAATTTTAAATTAAGGAGCATTTATTAATGAAAGCTAAATTTCATATTCCTGATATATGGGTACATAAGGACCTGAACCTGTATCTCATTGACATGATAAAAAATCACCCGGAATTTTTTTATGACGATATAGAGATTGCTTCCTGCTACGGCTGCTTTCCGTCTGCGCTCTGGAACGGTGGGCGCGCCCTTGGCGGCCTGGCGCTTGAGACGCAGATTCAAAGCACGATAAAGGCGTTTAATGACAGAAACGTCCCTATAAGATACACCTTTACAAACCCGACTCTTACCGAGAAGGATCTGAAGGACAAGTTCTGCAATCACCTCTGCGCCATTGCCGAGAACGGCTTTAACGAGCTCATCGTGAACAAGCCCTTCCTTGAAGATTACGTGCGCAGGAATTACCCCAAGTTCCCGCTGATTTCTTCGACGGTAAAGCAGATCGAAGATTACGATCAGCTTATGGAGGAGTTCAAGAAGGATTACAAGCTGGTTGTTCTTGACTACAACTGGAACAATGATTTCGAGAAGCTGGACAAGATCCCGCAGGAGCTTCGCTCAAGAGTCGAGATCCTTATAAATCCGTACTGCACTCCTCACTGCAAGCGTAGAAAGCAGCACTACGAGGTGCTCGGCGAGAGCCAGCGCAAGTGCAGCAAGCAGACTATGTATGAGCAGCTTGGAGCAGTAAGGAGCGTTAAAGATCCGATGGAGGACGCAAATAATTTCAACTGCCCCAATACCAGATACAATTTCTATCAGATAACACATTACAGCACGTTTGTTTCCAACAACGATGTCTACGGAAGATACCTTGACATGGGCTTTAATAATTTCAAGATAGAGGGTCGCGTACTCTCAAAGCCTAACGTAATCGAAAGCTACGTATATTATCTTGTAAAGCCCGAGTACCGCGACAGAGTCCGCCTTGATATGCTGACATACAGACCCCCGGTTCAGGAAGTCAAGGAGCACCCGCGCCTTTTCATAGATAAAAATGGCAGGGAGATACCCCAGAGAAGAGTCTGATCGTTCATCTGATTGTTGATATTTATATTTTCATCTGAAAATCAAGTTGTTTTTCTTGTAAATTTATAGAAAATGACTATTGAATTAAAGGCGGAGTTATGGTATACTACAATAGATGAATAAAACGGCGGCAGGTTCGCTGTTTGGAATAAATCGGCAGGTAATTTTACCTGGCTTCGGGCGCTCCGTCTGAAGCATACCACAGGAGGAATTTGTTATGACTAATATTGAGTTTGCTGAAAAGATCAAGGGTTATCTGAAGGGAAGCAAGGCAAAGGCTAAGAAGTACGAGGATACCGTTGCTGTAAACTTTACATTCATCGACGATATGGACGATTTCTATGTTGCAGTAAGAGAGGGCGTTCTTGACGTTGCTCCTTATCATTACGATGACCTCCAGGCTAACGTTACCGGCGCTGCTGAGAACATCGAGAAGCTTTTCAGCGGCGATGTTTCCTTTGACGGCGCGCTCACCGACGGACTTGTAAAGGTCGATGGCGATGTTGCAAAGTTCAAGGCTCTTGAGGCTCTTGTTCCCGCTAAGAAGGCTGAGAAGCCCGTTGCAGAGAAGAAGGCCGCTCCTGCTGCAAAGCCCGCTGCGCCCGCAGAGAAGAAGGCTGAGACCAAGCCCTCTCCCGCTGCTGCTAAGCCCGCCGAGACCAAGGCTGCCGCACCCGCCGTTAAGCCCGCTGAGACCAAGGCTCCGGCACCTGCTGCAAAGCCTGCTGCTAAAAAGCACACCGGCAGCAAGAAGCACGGCAAGTAATTTATTGTTGAATTATCCAGGCGCCCGTGTGTTACTCTCGGGCGTCTGTTTGTGTTTTTTACCGCGAATATACCATTCAATTGCCGAATTTTGCGGAATACGCGGTACTGACGAATCGTATCCGGAAGGATTTGAATATAGATGAGATACAGATTTTCCTGCGCGGCTCTCGCGGCTATAATGCTGCTGAGCGGCTGCGCTTCGACTGATATACAGAACGACCCCCACAACCCCAGCGACCCGAACAGCCTTGATCTGATGGCTGACCTCGTTTCCGGCGGGAATTCCTCGGTGACTTCCCAGACGGAACAGAATGATAAGACAGCCACGGACGTTCCGGACGGCGCGCAGGCTCCGGAGATACCGTCAGGCTCGCTGCCTGAGATAGCCGTGAGCGGCTCCACGGAGGAAACCGCCGAGGTCCGGGACATGAACAACGACTTTGATATGTTCTACGAGGCGGTTCACGATAAGTTCGAGCTTACCGGCGAGGAGCTGAGCTTCGTTGATTACTCGCTGTTCGTAGGCGACAGCATTTGCAGCGGCTTTTCCGAGTATGGGATAGTTCCGCACGAGCATGTTGCAGCAAAGGGAAACCTCGGTTCCCGCAGCTTTTTTGACTATACGTTCAAGTACCGAGGCTGGGAGAGCAGAACCTATGATCAAGTGATGAAGTCCGCTAATCCGCGGTACGTGTTCCTCTCGATGGGCATGAACGACGTCAACATGGTGGACGAAGCTACATACTGCGAGAATTACCGTAAGGTCATCGAGGCTACGCTCGAAGGAAGCCGCGCCGACGTTTTCGTTGCGGCGATAACTCCTGTATGCAGCAAGTTCTGCGGAAACAGCGTTATCGACAGCTTCAACAATACCATGAAAAAGTATCTCGAGGAGAATTTCCCGGAGCGCGTACACTACTTCGACTTCGGGCGATACCTCAAGAATGAGAAGAACGAGCTTCGCGAGTGCCTGCACTCCGGCGACGGCGTACACCTCGGTCCGTACGCCTACCGCATTGCCCTGTGGGAAATGCACCGCGCCCTGACCGAAGCGGGTCTGTGGGACGGCGATTCTGCGACAGGCACGTTTGAGGCGGAAAATTTCCAGCCCGCTGACGAGGTTCCGCCGGTTTACACGACAGCCGAAACGACCGCCAAGACCTCCAAACCCGCAAAGACGACTAAGCCGACCAAGCCTGATAAGCCTCAAAAAACCACAAAGCCTTCCGGAACCACCAAGGAAATACCCGTAGAGGAAACTCCGGTAGAGGTAACGACGCAGGATACCAAGCCGGCTGAGACTACGGCACCTTCCGGAACTGCGGATTCGGCAGTTCCACCGAAGTCAAGCGACGACCTGATTCCCACCGAGCAGACCGAGCCGGTGGAGCTTCCGGCATCTTCGTCCGCTGAGATCACTGAATAAAAAACGACCGCCCGTTTTTGTGGGCGGTTTTAAATTGTAAATCACCCGGCAAGAGCCGGGTGATTTTTGTTTTGATATTATTCGGACAGCTTCTTCTTGATATATTCCTGAATAGCCTTCGGTGATGCAAGACCCTTTAGCGCCTTGTTCGCCTGACCCATGAAGAACCCAAATACCTTCTGGTCGCCGCTGCGGTACTGCTCGGCTGCTTTCGGGTTGTTCGCGATTATCTCGTCTACGGTCTTTGCGAGGAGGTCGCTGTCCTCCTTTATCCACAGATCCTGCGCGTCCGCGATATCCTTCGGATTGCCGCCGTTTGCGATCATCTCGCCAAGGATAGCCTTCGCATTGGACTGTGAGATCTTGTCCGTCTGGAGGAACTCAACAAGCTGTGCGAACTCCCTGCCGCTGAACTTCAGGTCGTCCATGTCGACTTCCCCGAGGTTCTTTCTGCGGAGCAGCTCGCCGGTCACGTAGTTTGCGACCGCCTTCGGATTGTCGTACGCCTGGATTGCTTCCTCGTAGAAATCACAGATTTTCTTGTCGGATACGATGAGATCCGCGTCCTGCTTCTTGATGCCGCACTGCTCGACGTAGCGTGCAACGCGCTGCTCGGGAAGCTCCGGAATGGAGCTGCGTATCTCGTCAAGCTCCTCCTCGGTGAGGATTATCGGAGGGATATCCGGGTCTGGGAAGTAGCGGTAGTCGTGGGCGTCCTCCTTGCTTCTCATCGCGGTGGTCTCGCCCAGAGCCTCGTTAAAGCGGCGAGTCTGCTGAATTACGCGCTCGCCGTTGTCGAGAAGCTCCTCCTGGCGCTCGATCTCAACTTCTATCGCCTTCGCGATAGCCTTCAGGGAGTTCAGGTTCTTCAGCTCCGTTCTGGTGCCGAGCTCATTGCTGCCCTTCGGCGCGATGGAGATGTTTACATCGCAGCGTATAGAGCCCTGCTCCATCTTGCAGTCGCAGATACCCGCGTACTGTAACAGCAGCATGATCTTCTCCAGGTAAGCCACGACCTCGTCAGCGGAGTGGAAATCCGGCTCGGTGACTATCTCGATGAGCGGAACGCCGCAGCGGTTGTAGTCCGCGAGGGAAATGCGGTTAACATCGTCGTGGACGAGCTTGCCCGCGTCCTCCTCGAGGTGGATACGGTTAATGCGTATCTCCTTCTCTTCGCCCTTGACGTTTATCTTTACCTTGCCTGCGAGGCACACCGGGCGCGGCATCTGGGAGATCTGGTAAGCCTTCGGCAGATCGGGGTAGAAGTAGTTCTTTCTATCCCACTTGGTGAAGCGCGAAATGTCGCAGTTCATCACGTAGCCAGCCTTGATGATGTATTCAACGGCTTTCCTGTTCAGCACCGGGAGGGTTCCGGGAAGTCCGCTGCACACGGGACAGCAGCGGGAGTTCGGAGTTCCGCCGAATTCAGCGGAGCAGGTGCAGAATACCTTGGAATTTGTGGAAAGCTCTGCGTGTGTCTCAAGTCCTATCGTAGGAAAATATGCGCTCATTCCTGTACCTCCTTAAAGCTTGGCGGGCGCAGTCGGAGCGAAGGTCTGCTCGAATGCGTCGGCGCACTGAAGAATAGTCTGCTCGTCGAAACGTCTGCCGATGACGGACATGCCCACAGGGAGATCCTCGGCGGTGTAGCCGCAGGTCGTGGAGATACCCGGCAGAGAGGCAATATTGACGGTAACGGTGCAGATATCCGCGAGGTACATCTTGACCGGATCGTTGTCCTGCGCGCCTATCTTGTACGCCGGAGTCGGAGCGGTCGGGGTGAGGATAACGTCGGCAAGGTCGAATACAGCGTTGTATTCTTTGATTATCTGCTGCTTGAGGGCGAGCGCTTTCTTGTAGTAAGCGTCGTAGTAGCCGGAGGAAAGCGCGTAGTTTCCGAGCAGGATACGGCGCTTTACTTCCTCGCCGAAGCCCTTGCTGCGGCTGTCGCGGATAAGTTCCTCGAAGGTGCGGCCCTCGCCGCGGAAGCCGTACTTGATACCGTCGAATCTCGACAGGTTGGAGGCAGCCTCGGCGCAGGCGATGAGGTAGTACGCCGGGATAGCGTACTTCAGCCCGGGAATGGAGCATTCAACGAGCTTTGCGCCCTGGGCTTCGAGCGTCTTTGCGGCGTTCATTACGTGGGTCTTTACTTCGTCGTCGATGTCGTCGGAGTAGAACTCCTTGGGCATTGCGATCTTCATTCCGCTGACGGACTGACCGAGCTTCTCGGTGAAATCCGGAACCGACTGGCGGGAGCTTGTCGCATCGTGCGGGTCGTGCGCGCAGATGGCGTTGAGCATAACTGCGCAGTCCCGGGCGTCGGAGCAGATGGGGCCTATCTGGTCGAGGGAGCTTGCGAATGCCACCAGACCGTAGCGGGAAACTCTGCCGTAGGTGGGCTTGATTCCAGTCACGCCGCAGAAGGACGCGGGCTGTCTGATGGAGCCGCCGGTGTCGCTTCCGAGCGCAGCGGGAGCGAAGGAAGCGGACACAGCTGCAGCGCTTCCGCCGGAGGAACCGCCGGGAACTCTCTCAAGGTCGTAGGGGTTCTTGGTCTTGGCGAACGCGGAGGTCTGAGTGGAGCCGCCCATCGCGAATTCGTCCATGCTGGTCTTGCCGAGGAGCACGTAGCCCTCTGCGTTGAGCTTCTCGATAACGGTCGCATTGTACGGCGGTATGAAATTCTCAAGCATCTTACTTGCACAGGTGGTCTTGATACCGTCGGTGCAGATGTTGTCCTTGATGGCGAGCGGGATACCGGTCAGCGGGCTCACATCGCCGGAATCAATGCGCTTCTGTGCGTTTTCAGCCATCTCAAGCGCCTTTTCCTTGGTAACGGTGATGAAGGACTGTACCTTGCCGTCGCCGGCTTCTATATTTCTGAAATATTCTCCGCAGAGCTCTGCGGCGCTGATCTGCTTTGAATCCAGCGCCTTGCGGAGATCGCGTATCTTTGCGCGGGTGATATCCATAATTACCTCCTGTTTATTCAACTACCTTGGGTACGACGTAGCAGTTATCGCGGTTTTCCGCGTTGGAGAGCAGCTTCTCCGTCGGAAACGAGGGCTGCGGTACGTCCTCTCTTACCTCGCTCAGGGAAATGCTGTTGTTGTCCTTGGTATCGTCGTAGGTTAGGTCGAAGGTCTTGATTGTATCCATCAGGTCGATGATGTCGCCCATCTCGCCCATGACCTTTTCAAGTCCGGCTTCGTCGTAGTTGAGCTTGGACAGCTCGCACAGGTGCTGGATCGTCTTGAGTTCTACTGCCATGATATAGCGTTCCTTTCTTTATGAAGATGATACTATAATTAATAATACTGTACTATTATACTCCATTTCAGCAGATTTTTCAAGTGTTATTTAAAAATTGTGCAGGAAATCGTTGAATTTTTGCATTTTGGCATATTCACCAGAATTTTTGAAATATGTAATCTCCTATTCTTGCAAAAATAACATTTCAGGCTTCAAAACGCACCGTACAGCGGAGCTAAGCGCAATAGATAGTCCAGACTAATCGGAAATATAAAGCAATAATGGAATCTAATATACAATAAAATGAAAGATTGCCGGAAAGAAACTTGCAAAAACCTCTTGACAAACCAGCGATATGGTGATATAATATGAACGTAAATTCAAGCGGACAAAACGAATTGTGCCGGAGAATAAAGCCGCAGGCAGCGTTGCCGCGGCAGTGAAGCATCTGCAACTTGACGATGGCAGAAATTTCACCTCAGCACATTCCACCGCGGATATAACGTATGATCAAACCGGCTCAGCGCTGCGCCGAATATCGCGGCGTCCGGCGGATCTTCTGCCGGATCCGGTTTTTTTCAGTACTTATTAAGGAGTGAGCTTATGTTAATGAAAGAGGGAGAAACAAGGATCCCTGCGGGCTGCGCGATCTCGGGCTTTATCAACAGGAGCGGCAGAAGGACAAACGGCAGCGTGATCGTGAATTCCATTGCCTGTATGCACGACCGCTCGAACGGTCTGGGCGGCGGCTACGCCGGATACGGCATTTATCCGGAGTACAAGGATCAGTACGCGTTCCATGTTTTCTACGATTCCAACGAGGCGAGAATAAAGACCGAGGCGTTCATCGACCGCCATTTCGACGTCATCAACCTCTCGCGTATTCCCACCAGAAAGCACCCGAACATCACCGACGAGCCGCTTATCTGGCGCTACTTCGTTAACCCTCTTCCCACAAAGCTCCAGGAGAGCCAGCTCGACGAGCGCACCTACGTTGCCCGCTGCGTCATCAAGATAAACGACAAGATCGACGGCGCTTACGTTTTCTCCAGCGGCAAGAACATGGGCGTATTCAAGGCGGTCGGCTACCCTGAGGACGTCGGCGAATTCTACCGCCTCGACGAGTACGACGGCTGGGCGTGGACGGTACACGGCCGCTACCCGACGAACACCCCCGGCTGGTGGGGCGGCGCTCACCCCTTCGCCCTGCTCGACTACACGATAGTACATAACGGCGAGATCTCCTCCTATGACGCGAACAGACGTTTCATCGAAATGTTCGGCTACAAGTGCAACCTGCTGACCGATACCGAGGTCATCACCTACATCATCGACTACCTCCACCGCCGCCTCGGAATGCCCCTTGACGACGTTGCGAAGGTCATCGCGGCTCCGTTCTGGAGCGAGCTTGAATCCGGCAGGTTCAGCCCGGAGGAAACGGCGAAGATACGCCATTTCAGAAACGTTTATTCCAGCCTGCTCATCACAGGACCCTTTTCAATAATCCTCGGATTCAACAACGGAATCATGGCGCTCAACGACAGACTGAAGCTCCGTTCGATGGTCGCTGCCGAAAAGGGCGATACGGTCTATGTTTCCAGCGAGGAATGCTCCATCAGGACGATGTCCCCGGACGTTGACAGGATATGGAGTCCACGCGGCGGCGAACCGATAATCGTGACCCTTGATAAGTAATGTGAGAGCAGAATTGAAAGGATGGTCTTAAGTGGCTATAAACTATATGAATCCTCTGTTTGAGGTAGTCCGCAACCCTGACCGCTGCATTAAGTGCCGCGTCTGTGAGCGCCAGTGCGCCAACGAGGTGCACCATTACGACCCCGACCTCGATAGAATGGTGTCCGATGAAACCAACTGCGTTGACTGCCAGCGCTGTGTAACGCTGTGCCCGACAAGAGCGCTGAAAATAAGGAAGAACGAGAACGAGTTCCGCGAGAATGGCAACTGGAGCCAGCAGGTAATGGACGAGGTCTACAAGCAGGCAGGCTCCGGCGGAGTGCTCCTCTCTGCGATGGGCAACCCCCGCGAGTACCCGGTTTACTGGGACAAGATACTGCTGAACGCTTCCCAGGTAACAAACCCGCCTATCGACCCGCTGCGCGAGCCGATGGAGACCAAGACCTTCCTCGGCAAGAAGGAGCAGGAGATCCACTACGACGAGAACGGCAGGGCTGAATTCAAGCACAATCCGTACCTCGAGCTGGACGTTCCGGTGATGTTCTCCGCGATGTCATTCGGCTCCATTTCGAAGAACGCGCATGAGTCCCTTGCGAGAGCGGCTCAGGAGCTGGGAACCTACTACAACACCGGCGAAGGCGGTCTGCACAAGGATTTCTACAAGTACGGCCCCAACACGATATGCCAGGTAGCTTCCGGACGTTTCGGCGTGTTCAAGGAGTACCTCGACACCGGCGCCGCTATCGAGATAAAGATGGGTCAGGGTGCTAAGCCGGGTATCGGCGGACACCTCCCAGGTATGAAGATAAACGAAGAAATATCCAGGACCCGTATGATACCCAAGGGCACTGACGCTATTTCCCCGGCTCCGCACCACGATATCTATTCCATCGAGGATCTCCGCCAGCTTGTTCTCTCGCTGAAGGAAGCCACCGACTGGAAGAAGCCGGTCATCGTAAAGATAGCGGCGGTACATAACGTTGCGGCTATCGCTTCCGGTATCGCGAGAAGCGGCGCGGACATCATCGCCATCGACGGCTACAGAGGCGGCACCGGCGCGGCTCCGACACGTATCCGCGATAACGTGGGCATTCCGATAGAGCTTGCGCTCGCAAGCGTTGACCAGAGGCTCCGCGACGAGGGTATCAGAAACAATGTTTCCATCGTTGTCGGCGGTTCGATCAGAAGCAGCGCGGACGTCGTAAAGGCTGTAGCGCTCGGCGCTGACGCGGTTTATATCGCAACGGCGGCTCTGCTGTCGATGGGCTGCCACCTTTGCAGGAGCTGCAACACCGGCAAGTGCAACTGGGGCATCGCAACTCAGCGCGCAGACCTCGTTAAGCGCCTCAATCCGGATATCGCGTACAAGCGCCTGGTGAACCTCGTACACGCGTGGGATCACGAGATCAAGGAAATGATGGGCGGTATGGGTATCAACTCGCTGGAGTCCCTCCGCGGCAACAGACTCATGCTCCGCGGCATAGGACTCAACCAGAAGGAACTTGATATACTCGGAATCATGCACGCAGGTGAATAAACCCTGACACTGCTCGAAAGGAATGGTCATAACAATGAAAAAGGTTTATGTGAACGAGGACTGGTGTCTTGGCTGCCATCTGTGTGAATTCACCTGTGCGGCGGCGAACAGCGGTGCTCCCGATATGATTAAGGCGTTCGCAGGCGGGAAGAAGCCCGTCGCGAGGATCCAGATAGAAGAAGGCGACAAGATAAACTTCGCGGTCCAGTGCCGCCACTGCGACGCTCACCCCTGCGTAAAGGGCTGCATCGCGGGCGCGCTCTCAGTGCAGGACGGCGTTATCGTCTGCGACGAGGAGAAGTGCGTAGGCTGCTACACCTGCGTTCTCTCATGTCCCTACGGCGCTATCGTCATCGACGAGGCGGGACACAAGATCCGCAAGTGCGACCTCTGCACGCGCAACAGCCACGGCGAGCCGGCATGCGTAAAGGCTTGCCCGAACAACGCTATAGTTTTCGAGGAAAGGTGAGGTGACGGATATGAACTACGTAATTATCGGCAACTCTGCTGCGGCAGTCGGAACGATCGAGGGTATCCGTCAGATAGACAAGACCGGAAAGATAACCGTTATCTCCGACGAAAAGTACCACACCTATTCCCGCCCGCTCATCTCCTACTGGCTGATGGGGAAAGTCACAGACAAGAACATATACTACCGCAGCGCGGACTTCTACGAGAAGAACGGCGTTGAGACCAGGTTCGATACCCGCGTGACTAAGATAGACCCGGCTGCGAAGGATGTCGTTCTTGCGGACGGAAGCACGGTTCCCTACGACAAGCTGATGGTGGCTACAGGCTCGAAGCCGTTCGTTCCCCCGATGAACGGAATGGAGAAGATAGCCTCCTGCCACACGTTCATGAGCTACGACAGCGTAAAGGCTATCAAGGCTGAGGTCAAGCCCGGAATGAAGGTACTGATAATCGGCGCGGGACTTATCGGACTGAAAGCCGCGGAAGCACTCAACGAGTACAAGGCGGACATCACTGTAGTCGATATGGCTGACCGTATCCTGCCGTCTATTCTGGACGTCCGTGCAGGCTCCATCATGAAGAAGCACATCGAGAGCAAGGGAACAAAGTTCATTCTCGGGACCTCCGTTGACGAGTTCAGCGAGCACTCCGCGAAGCTGAAGAACGGCGCTGCGGTTGATTTCGACATGGTTATAATCGCGGTGGGCGTACGCCCGAACACCGAGCTTGTTTCCGAAGCAGGCGGCAAGGTAGAGCGCGGCATAATCTGCGACCTCACCCAGAAAACCACCATCGACGACGTTTACGCCGCAGGCGACTGCACAGTCAGCCACGACGCTTCCTCCGACACCGACAGGATACTCGCGCTGCTGCCGAATGCGTACATGCAGGGCGAGGTGGCAGGAAGGAACATGGCGGGCGCAGAGACAAAGTACGAGAACGCGATACCGATGAACGCGATAGGATTCTTCGGGCTGCACATCATCACCGCCGGAAGCTACGACGGCGAGGAATATGTCGAGGAAAACGGCAATAATTATAAAAAGCTGGTATTCAAAGACGGACTGCTCAAGGGATTCATACTGATGGGCGACGTAAAGCGCGCGGGAATATACACCTCCATGATAAAGGAGCGCATAGACCTCTCCGACGTTGACATGGATATGCTTAAAGATAGACCGCAGATGATGATGTTCAGCAAGGCGCGCAGGGAAGATAAGCTGGGAGGAATAAAGAGATGATCATTGACGCAAAGAATATGCCGTATGCAGAGCTGAATAAAATGATCAGGGACTCTGACGAGCAGAAATTCACGCTTGAGAACGTTCTCGGGCAGAGATACATCGGCGCGGGTCTTTCCGGCAAGGAGATACTCATAAAGGGAACCCCCGGAAACGCCCTCGGAGCGTACCTGAACGGCGCTAAGATAAGCGTACACGGCAATGCTCAGGACGCCACCGGCGACACAATGAACGACGGCGCGATAATCATTCACGGCAACAGCGGCGACACCACCGGCTACGCGATGCGCTCCGGCGAGATATACGTCCAGGGCAATGCGGGGTACCGCGTCGGTATCCACATGAAGAGCTATCAGGACATGTTCCCGACCATCGTTATCGGCGGCAAGGTCGGCGACTTCCTCGGCGAGTACCAGGCGGGCGGTATCATCATTGTGCTCGGTATCGGCGTTGAGGGCTGCCCGGTAGGTCACTTCTGCGGCACCGGAATGCACGGCGGCGAAATGTTCATCAGAAGCGACGTTATGCCGAAGGGACTCCCCGTTCAGGTGTGCTGCACAGTAGCCACCGCAGAGGAGAAGGAGTCCATCAGACACTACGTAGAGCGCTTCACGAAGCACTTCGGCAATGATACTGACACGCTGCTCAGCTCCAATTTCTTCAAGCTCACTCCGAATTCCGCAAGCCCTTACAAGCAGCTTTACGTCAACAATCTTTGATCGGCGGGAACGCCGCGGGAAGGGGGATCCTTGATGTCCAGGGTATTTATCAACGCCAAAACCGAGATGATCTGCGGCACGATATCGACTGCGCTGGAGGACGCCGGCGCAGAGATCACCTGCTGCTTCGATGATGAGGAAGCGGCAGCGGCGGATCTTTCCGGCTATGATGTGGTGATAGTATCCACACCGCTTCGCAGCGAGTTCGGTCTGAACTACGTTGCTGAGATCCACGACCGCACTAGCGCGGTTATCATAGTGCTGGCAAAGACGGAGATTGCCGACGAGGTGCAGAACCGTATCAAGTTCACAGGCGCGTATGTGCTCCCGAGGCCGTTCACGAAGCAGGCGCTGGTGCAGACTATCCGAATGGCTCAGATGGCGAAGGAGAACATGCAGCGGCTGGAGCAGGAGCGCTCCAAGCTCTCGAAGCAGCTTGAGGACACGAAGATAATCGACCGCGCGAAATGCTGCCTGATACAGTACTTGAACCTCACGGAGAACCAGGCGCACAGGCATATTCAGAAGCTCGCGATGGATACGCGGAGAACGCAGCGGGAGATCGCGGATGATATTCTGAACACCTATAGCGGAATGACAAATGTGTAGAACAATAGAACGAATAAAGGAAGCAGCGCGTGCTGCTTCCTTTATTTGTCGATAAACTATAATTTAGCTGTGTAGTGTGCTTCCGAAACAGTCC
>ULYR01087194.1_pt1 | contig 19646 bp, 16 predicted proteins | sample 1962341 | NCBI WGS metagenome assembly ULYR01 (sample SAMEA4835868, study PRJEB28245) | human gut metagenome | biome: gut microbiome; material: fecal sample | place: Denmark | collected 2008 | reverse complement strand
AAAATCCCTGTGAAGCCCGTAAAATCAAGGCTTCACAAATTTTTTACAAAAAAATTAGCACTCGACTATTGACAGTGCTAACAAAACGTGATATACCTACACTAGAACAAAGAAAAAGGTTAGCAATAACCCTATGGATTTGGATAGGAAGGAGGAAATATCATGAATATCCAGAAATTTACACAGAAATCAGTGGAAGCAATCAATGATTGTGAAAAATTAGCATATGAATACGGAAATCAGGAGATTGAGCAGGAACATCTCTTAGTCGCTCTGCTGCGTCAGGAAGACGGCCTGATCTTAAAGCTGATCGAGAAAATGGAGATCAACAAGGAATACTTTTTAAACAGTGCCGAGAGTAAGCTCGCGGAACGGGTAAAGGTATCCGGCGGACAGGTCTACATCGGACAGGATCTGAACAAGGTTTTGATCAGCGCGGAGGATGAGGCAAAGCGCATGGGCGATGAATACGTTTCCGTGGAGCATCTGTTCCTTACCTTATTGAAATATCCGAACAAGGCAATGAAAGAACTCTTTAAGGAGTTTGGCATTACCAAGGAGCGCTTTTTACAGGCACTTTCCACGGTTCGTGGCAACCAGCGTGTGACGTCCGACAACCCGGAGGCAACGTATGATACACTGGAAAAATACGGCTACGACATGGTGGAGCGCGCGAGAGACCAGAAGCTTGACCCGGTCATCGGCAGGGATTCCGAGATCCGGAATGTGGTTCGGATCCTTTCGAGAAAGACCAAGAACAATCCGGTTTTGATCGGTGAACCCGGTGTCGGTAAGACCGCAGTTGTAGAAGGACTTGCGCAGCGTATCGTAAGAGGCGATGTGCCGGAGGGCTTAAAGGACAAAAAACTGTTTGCGCTTGATATGGGCGCCTTAGTAGCCGGAGCGAAATACCGTGGTGAATTTGAGGAACGTTTAAAAGCGGTTCTTGATGAAATCAAAAAATCCGAGGGACAGATCATATTATTCATCGATGAGCTGCATACGATCGTGGGCGCCGGCAAGACAGATGGCGCGATGGATGCGGGACAGCTGTTAAAACCGATGCTTGCAAGAGGTGAACTGCATTGTATCGGCGCGACGACACTCGATGAGTACCGCGAATACATTGAAAAGGATGCGGCGCTCGAACGTCGTTTCCAGCCGGTCATGGTGGATGAGCCGACCGTTGAGGATACGATTTCGATCCTGCGTGGCTTAAAGGAGCGCTATGAAGTATTCCACGGAGTAAAGATCACAGACTCTGCGTTAGTATCCGCAGCAGTGCTCTCGAACCGTTATATTTCGGATCGTTTCCTGCCGGATAAAGCGATCGATCTTGTGGATGAGGCATGTGCGCTCATTAAGACGGAACTGGATTCCATGCCGACCGAACTTGATGAACTGCACCGCCGTGTGATGCAGATGGAGATCGAGGAGACGGCATTAAAGAAAGAAGAAGACCACTTAAGCAAAGAGCGTCTGGAAAACCTGCAGAAAGAACTGGCGGATCTGCGTACCGAGTTTGATACCAAAAAGGCGCAGTGGGATAACGAAAAGAAGGCAGTCGAAAAAGTCCAGAAATTAAGAGAAGAGCTGGAGGGACTGCGCAAGGAGATCGAGCAGGCAAAACAGAATTATGATTTAAATAAAGCGGCGGAATTACAGTACGGCAGACTGCCGCAGTTAGAGGAACAGCTTGCCATCGAGGAAGACAAGGTGAAAAACGAGGACCTCTCTCTGGTACATGAGAGTGTGACGGATGAGGAGATCGCGCGTATCATTTCCCGCTGGACAGGCATTCCGGTTGCAAAATTAAATGAGAGCGAGAGAAACAAGACCCTGCATCTCGATGAAGAACTGCACAAACGGGTCGTCGGACAGGATGAGGGCGTCACAAAAGTGACTGAGGCGATCATCCGTTCCAAAGCGGGCATCAAAGACCCGACCAAGCCGATCGGTTCGTTTCTGTTCCTCGGACCTACCGGTGTCGGAAAAACGGAGCTTGCCAAAGCACTGGCGGCGAGCCTGTTTGATGATGAGAGCAACATGGTACGTCTTGATATGAGTGAGTACATGGAGAAATATTCCGTGTCCCGTCTGATCGGAGCGCCTCCGGGATATGTAGGCTATGAAGAGGGCGGACAGCTCACCGAGGCAGTCAGAAGAAAACCGTACTCGGTCGTACTGTTTGATGAGGTGGAAAAAGCGCATCCGGATGTATTCAATATCCTGCTTCAGGTGCTGGATGACGGACGTATCACCGATTCCCAGGGCAGAACCGTGGACTTTAAGAACACGATCCTCATTATGACATCAAACCTTGGCTCCGCACATCTGCTGGAGGGCATTGACGAAAACGGCAATATCAATCCGGAGTGCGAGGAAGCGGTTATGAATGAGCTGCGTGGTCATTTCAGACCGGAGTTTTTGAACCGTCTGGATGAGATCATCATGTTCAAGCCGCTCACCAAGGACAATATCGGAAATATCATCCACTTGCTGATGGATGACTTAAACCACAGACTCGAAGACAAGGAGATCTCCGTGGCACTTACGCCGGCGGCGGAAGAATATGTCGTGGCACACGGATATGATCCGACCTACGGCGCAAGACCGTTAAAGCGTTATCTGCAAAAGACCGTTGAGACACTCGCGGCAAAACTGATCCTCGCGGATGAAGTGAGAGCCGGGGATACGATTGCGATCGATGTGGTGGATGGTACCTTAAAGGCATCCGCAAAACAAAAGAACTAAGTGATAAATAAGAAAAATCCTGCATGGTGTACATTCCCTGTGTCATAAACTATTGAGACAGGGAAAGCAGGATTTTTTTTATGAAACGGGTTCGGATCGTGGTATTTTTTGACTGCGTTATGGCAGTATTTTTATTGTGTCTCGTCTTTCAGCAGCGTTTTTTAAACGCGGCGGTCGAGACCGGAAAGAGGAATGAGATGATACAGGAAGAGACAAAGCGGGTGGCGCTTACCTTTGATGACGGCCCAAATCCCGAATACACAGAAAAGCTGCTGGACGGATTGAAGGACCGGGAGGTAAAGGCCACCTTTTTTCTGCTTGGAAACCAGGTGGAATTATATCCGGATATTGTAAAGCGGATGCACGAGGAAGGGCATCTGATCGGCAATCATTCGTACGACCATGTGAATCTGGGCGCGCTGTGTGAATCGGAGGCGTGTACCCAGATAAAAAAGACGAATGACGCGATCTACAAAGTGACCGGCGAATATCCGGAATATCTGCGCCCGCCGTTTGGAAGTGTGAAAAACAAACTGGACGAAGATATGAATATGATCGTGACACTCTGGGACATCGATACCAGGGACTGGGAAGTGCAGAATGTGGCAAGCATTGAGAGCAAGGTACTCGGGAAGGCAAAGGACGGCGAGATCATTTTAATGCATGATGCCTATGCGACCAGCGTGACGGCAGCCCTCGATCTGATCGATAAAATGAAACAGGACGGTTATGAATTTGTCACAGTCGATGAATTGATTTTTGAGTAAATATCGTCATATTGGAGAAAATATAATTTTCTATTGTAATGAGAAATAAAGTGTCGTATCTTAATGTGAGTGATATTTTTTTGACCATAGTGTCAGCGGGAAGCAGACACATGTACGCATAAGAGGGAAAATATGGATTTGTTCGATTACATGAGAGAGCAGAATATGGAAAAAGAGGCACCGCTCGCGAGCCGTTTACGGCCGACGACCTTAGATGAGGTTGTCGGACAGCAGCATATCATAGGAAAAGATAAGCTGCTCTACCGCGCGATCAAGGCGGACAAATTAAGCTCGATCATTTTTTACGGACCTCCGGGAACTGGAAAGACAACGCTTGCGAAGGTGATCGCCCATACGACCAGCGCGGATTTCATGCAGATCAATGCGACCAGCGCCGGCAAAAAGGATATGGAGGATGTGATCGAAAAGGCGAAGAACAATCAGGGAATGTACGGGAAAAAGACGATCCTGTTCATCGATGAGATCCACCGGTTCAACAAGGGACAGCAGGATTATCTGCTTCCGTATGTGGAGGACGGCACGATCATTCTGATCGGAGCCACCACGGAGAATCCGTATTTTGAGGTAAACGGGGCGCTTTTGTCCCGCTCGGTGATCTTTGAGCTGCGCGCACTTGGAAAAGAAGATATCAAGACATTGCTTTGCCGTGCCGTTTCGGACAGAGAAAAAGGCATGGGGGCGTACAACGCGAAAATGGATGATGACGCACTGGAATTTTTGGCGGATGTGGCAAACGGGGATGCGCGTGCGGCGCTTACTGCCATTGAGCTTGGAATTCTGACGACAGAGCGGAGTGCGGACGGGATCATCCATATCACATTGGAGGTCGCCCAGGAATGCATCCAGAAACGGGTGGTGCGTTACGATAAGAGCGGGGATAACCACTATGATACGATTTCCGCGTTTATCAAGAGTATGCGTGGTTCCGACCCGGATGCGGCGCTTTATTATCTCGCGCGGATGCTTTACGCGGGAGAGGATATCCGCTTTATCTCGCGCAGGATCATGATCTGTGCGGCGGAGGATGTGGGAATGGCAGATCCGAACGCGCTTACAGTCGCGGCGGCTGCTGCAACAGCAGTCGAACGCATCGGAATGCCGGAGGCACGCATCATATTGGCGGAGGCAGTCACCTATGTGGCGAGCGCGCCAAAGAGCAATGCATCGTATATGGCAGTGGATGAGGCGCTTTCCTATATTAAGAGTCATAAAACCGGAGCGGTTCCGGTTCATTTACAGGATTCCCACTACAAATCAGCGGGAAAACTGGGACATGGCGTGGGATACAAATATGCCCATTCTTATCCGAACCATTATGTAAACCAGCAATATCTGCCGGATGGCATGGAGGATGTGAAATTTTATCATCCAACGGACATCGGGTATGAAAAAGATATAAAAGCTCATTTAAAGATGCTTCGGGAATCAGCCGGATCATCCGAACAGAACTAACAGAGTGTGAAGCACGAGGAGGATTCAATTATGCAGTCATATCAGGAAATGACAAAAGAGGAATTATGTAAGGAAAAAGAAAGCCTTGAGGCGGCCTACAAGGAGTGGCAGAAGAGAGGACTTTCTCTTAACATGGCAAGAGGAAAACCATCGGAGGAACAGTTAGATCTCACGATGCCGATGATGGATGTGTTAAACAGCAGTGCGGATCTGCACAGCGAGGATGGAACTGACTGCAGAAATTATGGCGGAATGGATGGAATCCCGGAAGCAAAACGTTTTATGGCAGGCATGATGGGCGTGAACCCGGATAATGTTCTGGTTTATGGAAATGCCAGCTTAAATATCATGTATGATACCGTTTCCCGCTCCATGACCCATGGTGTGATGGGAAGCACACCGTGGTGCAAACTGGACAAAGTCAAATTCCTCTGTCCGGTACCTGGATATGACAGACATTTTAAAGTAACGGAGTTCTTTGGCATCGAAATGATCAATATTCCGATGACAGCGGAAGGACCGGATATGGATCTGGTAGAGCAATACGTTTCCGAAGACGCGGCGGTAAAGGGAATCTGGTGTGTACCAAAATACTCCAATCCGCAGGGAATCTCCTATTCGGATGAAGTGGTAAAGAGATTCGCGGCATTAAAACCGGCGGCAGAAGACTTCCGTATCTTCTGGGACAACGCTTATGTGGTACATCATTTATATGAAGATGACCAGGATGAGATCCTTGATATTTTAAGTGAGTGCGAAAAAGCAGGAAATCCGGATATGGTTTACGAATTCTGCTCCACATCCAAGATCAGCTTCGCGGGCGGCGGTGTTGCGGCACTTGCGGCATCCAAAGCAAACCTTGAGTTTATCAAAAAGCAGTTTACCGTGCAGACCATCGGTTATGACAAGGTAAACCAGCTCCGTCATGTGCGCTACTTCAAAGACATGGATGGCGTGAAAAAGCAGATGATGAAACAGGCAGCGATCATGCGTCCGAAGTTCGAGATGGTAGAAAAGGTACTTTCCGAGGAACTGGGCGGACTGGAAATCGGTTCCTGGATCAACCCGAAGGGCGGATACTTTATCTGTTTTGAATCCTTAGAGGGCTGTGCGAAGTCTATCGTCGCAAAGGCAAAAGAAGCCGGCGTGACCCTGACCGGAGCCGGAGCGCCGTTCCCATACGGAAAAGATCCGAAAGACTCTGTGATCCGTATCGCTCCGTCTTTCCCGACCATGGAAGACTTAAAGATGGCAGCGGAGATCTTTGTGGTATGTGTCAAACTTGCGAGCGTGGAAAAATTACTGGAAACAAAATAAAGAAAAGAGAGGGTGCCGCGCGGCATCCTCTTTTTGGCACGTTATGGGAGCGGGATTTCGTCAGTAAATCCCGCTTTGTATCTTAAAGGAGATTGGAATGGAAAAAAATAAAAATATGGGTATTCTGTTTATTGTGCTCTCCGCGTTTTCATTTGCATGGATGAGCACGTTTGTGCGTCTTGCGGGAGATCTCCCTTCTGTGGAGAAGAGCTTTTTCCGTAACCTTGTGGCGGTGGGCGTGGCGGCATTTACAATGATCCGCTCCAAAGAAAAGATCGTGATGGGAAAGGGCAATCTGAAATTTCTGATCCTGCGCGCGCTGTTTGGAACGATCGGAATTTTGGGAAACTTTTACGCGATCGACCATCTGGTGCTTTCAGACGCGAATATGTTAAATAAGATGTCACCGTTTTTTGTCATCCTCTTTTCCTATCTGATCTTAAAAGAGGATCTGACACTGGTGCAGGGAATCTGTGTGGCCGGCGCATTTATCGGCAGTCTGTTTATCATAAAACCGACTTTCGCGAATGCAAACCTCGTTGCGTCCCTTGCCGGTCTTTGCGGAGGGGTCGCGGCAGGAGCGGCTTACAGCATGGTGCGTGTCTTGGGACAGCGCAAGTGCAGCGGGTCACTCATCATCTTTTTCTTTTCCGCGTTTTCCTGCCTTACAACATTACCGCTCATGATCCTTAATTTTGAGCCGATAAGCGCAATGCAGCTTTTATATCTCCTGCTTGCGGGAGCAGCCGCGACCAGCGGACAGTTCTGTATCACGGCAGCCTACTTTCATGCGCCGGCGCGGGAAATATCGGTCTACGACTATTCACAGATCATATTTACCGCGATCATCGGATTCTTCCTGTTTGGCCAGGTGCCGGATGCGTACAGCATCTTTGGCTATGTGGTGATCCTTGCGATGGCAGTGGTGATGTTTTTATATAATAACGGGAAATTGGGGAAAAAGAAGGAAAATGCCTAGTTTTCCATAAATTTTTTCCGGTATTCCCTTGGCGTCATGCCAAAACGTTTTTTGAACATCCGGTTAAAATAAGAAAGATTGTCAAACCCGGATTCCGCGGCGATATCGAGGATCGAGGATTCCGAAGAGACAAGCAGTCTCGATACCATGGTGAGCCGGTAGTCATTGAGGTAATCAATGAAAGAGGTTCCCATGGTATTTTTAAAGAATTTCATAAAATGCGACTGGCTCAGTCCCGCTTCTTTTGCCATATCGGCGATCGAAATCTTTTCCATATAATTATTTTCTACATATTTAATAATGAGTTTCATTTTCTCCAGAGACTTCCGGTTCTTGAGCGGAGCCTCGGCGGTGCAGCACTGGGAAAACAGAATGTGGAACATCAAAAAAAGCTGCGCCTTGATGGCAAGCTCATAGGCCTTTGGATAGGTCTTACAGACCTCATCCGCACCGTCCACGCAGGCAGCGATCGGCGCGTAATAGGGGTGATCCGGCTCAAAGAGCGTAGGAATGGACAGCCTGCCATCCAAAAGCGGCTGGAAATAATCACTTGAACAGGCATCCGTCTGTTTGGAGATCAGAATATCGAGCTTGAAAATGATGTTTTCATATTCCATGCTTTCGAGTTCGTACTGTTCGATCGAGTGGAGCTGCCCCGGAATGATAAAAAGGATGCTTCCGGCGGAGACGACATACTGTTTTAAATCTACCGTGATGAGCCCCCGTCCCTTCTTAATATAGATGATCTCCATCTCGTCATGCCAGTGAACCGGCACCGAGGCAAAATCAAGCGGGATCGAGCAGGGGTAGGTGGTATATGGAAACGCGACGTCCCCGTGCGATTTCTTTTCCTGATAATTTTCATATTCGAGAATGTTCATATAATATAGTATCCTCCTGAAAAGTAAATTTTTTACGCAGTCTGCCCCCTGCCACACCCTGGCGGCTGAAAATTTAAAACTCACCAGATGATAGTATTGTACCACTTTTAAATGCGATATTACAAGAAAAAGCATGCGGACGGCGTTATAATCATTTCAGAATCAAACAAGAGAGTAATAGCAAACAGACAATATAGAACAATGGAGGGCAATGATGAATTTATCAGAGATCGTATCAAACAGATACCACAAAGGAATTGGAGACTGCTCCAATGAAGAACTTTACTACGCACTGCTTGAAATGACAAAGAACATGGCAGCTGCAAAAGAAAGCAACGAAGGAAAGAGAAAATTATATTACATTTCCGCAGAGTTCCTGATCGGTAAATTATTATCCAACAACCTGATCAACCTCGGCGTATATGAAGAAGTAAAAAAGACACTTGCAGACAACGGCAAGAGCCTTGCGGAAGTAGAAGAAGTTGAGCCGGAACCGTCACTCGGAAACGGTGGACTCGGACGTCTCGCAGCATGCTTCCTTGATTCCATCGCAAGCCTTGGCTTAAACGGCGACGGTGTCGGATTAAATTACCATTACGGACTGTTCAAGCAGGTATTTGAAAACAATCTGCAGAACGAAACAAAGAATCCGTGGATCGAAAAAGAGAGCTGGCTGAAGAAAACAGATGTTACCTATCCGATCCAGTTCGGTGGTTTCACTCTGACATCCAGACTGTACGATATCGATGTAGTCGGATACAACAACCGTACAACCAAGCTTCACTTATTCGATGTTGAGACCGTAGATGAGAGCATCGTAGGTGACGGAATCGATTTCGATAAAGAAGATATCGCAAAGAACCTGACCTTATTCTTATATCCGGATGACAGCGATGACAAGGGACGTCTGCTCCGTGTATATCAGCAGTATTTCATGGTAAGCAACGGCGCAAGACTGATCTTAGACGAAGCTGTTGCAAGAGGATGCAACCTGCATGACCTTGCGGATTACGCAGTCGTACAGATCAACGATACCCATCCGACCATGGTGATCCCGGAACTGATCCGTCTTTTGATGGAACGCGGCATCGAGATGGATGAAGCGATCGATATCGTATCCAAGACCTGTGCATACACAAACCACACCATCCTTGCGGAAGCACTGGAAAAATGGCCGATCGGTTACATGGAAAAAGCAGTTCCGCAGTTAATGCCGATCATTTACGAACTGAACAACCGTGTAAACAAGAAATTCCGTGACAAATCCGTTGCGATCATCAAAGACGGCTGTGTACACATGGCACACATCGATATCCATTACGGATTCTCCGTAAACGGTGTTGCGTACCTGCATACAGAGATCTTAAAGAACAGCGAATTAAATAACTTCTACAAGATCTATCCGGAGAAGTTCAACAACAAGACAAACGGAATCACATTCCGCCGCTGGCTGTTACACAGCAATCCGGAACTGACAGCACTGATCGAGTCTCTGATCGGACCGAAGTTCAAAGAAGACGCGATGGAACTTGAAAAACTCGGCGCTTACGTTGATGATGACGCGGTTCTTGACAAGCTGCTTGCAGTAAAGATGGGCAACAAAGTAAGATTAAAGAATTACTTAAAGAAGACACAGAACATCGATATCGATGAAAATTCTGTTTTCGATATTCAGATCAAGAGACTGCATGAGTATAAACGTCAGCAGATGAATGCACTCTATGTGATCAATAAATATTTCGAGATCAAAGAAGGCAAGAAACCGGCAAGACCGATCACAGTGATCTTCGGTGCGAAAGCAGCTCCGGCTTATGTGATCGCAAAAGATATCATTCATCTGATCCTCTGCTTACAGCAGATCATCGACAATGATCCGGAAGTAAGCCCGTACTTAAAAGTTGTTATGGTAGAAAACTACAATGTAACACTGGCTGAAAAACTGATCCCGGCAGCAGATATCCATGAGCAGATCTCACTTGCTTCCAAAGAAGCATCCGGTACCTCCAACATGAAATTCATGTTAAACGGTGCGCTTGCGATCGGAACCATGGATGGTGCAAATGTGGAAATGCATCAGTTTGTCGGAGATGACAATATCTATATCTTTGGTGAATCTTCCGAGGATGTCATCAGACATTACGAGAAAGCGGATTATGTATCCAGAGATTACTATAACTCCGATGAAAAGATCAGACGCGCGATCGACTTTATCGTGAGCGATACCTTAAAGAGTGTCGGAAACGCAGAGAACTTAGAGCGTCTTTACAACGAGCTGTTAAACAAAGACTGGTTTATGACATTACCGGATTTCGAAAGCTACCGTGAGACCAGAGACCGTATGCTTGGTGATTATGAAGACAGAAAAGCATGGGCAAAGAAGACACTCATCAACATCAGCAAGGCAGGATTCTTCTCTTCTGACAGAACGATCGAAGAATACAACAAAGACATCTGGAAATTAAACTAATATTTGTAATATACTCCAAACTACTTAAAAGCAAAAAGGGAATCACTGAAAGGTGGTTTCCTTTTTGTTTGTGATTTGCTATAATAAGCGAAGTAATCGGAGGCATAAAAAGACAATGAAATTGCAAAAAATAAAGATAGATGGCATGCTGGCTGCGGGGATCCTCCTCGCGGGAATGGCTGCTGGCTGCGGAAACAGCAAAAATAAGGAAGATCAGGAGGCATACCGCCAGATCGGGATCAACAATTTAGAGCAGGGCAAGTATGACGATGCAGTCGATGCGTTCCAGAAGGCGCTGGATCAGTCGCTTGCGACGATCGGCGCGGAGGAACTCGATATCTGCTATTACAAGGCACAGGCGCAGTATATGGCAGGAGACACCAAGGGAGCGCTTGAGACATATACGGCGCTGATCGACTATGACAAAAAGAACGCGGACGCGTATTATCTCCGTGGCAGTTTATACCTGTTGGAAGGCGAGGATAAAAAGGCGCTTGCGGATTACGCGTCAGCAGTGGAAAATGATGATGCCAATTATGATTTATATATCCAGGCATATTCGGATTTGACGGATGCGGGATTTTCCGATGAGGCAAAGCAGTATCTGGAGGACGCGGTGCAGGTGTCCGGGAAAGGCGCACAGGATTATGCGATGCGTGGAAAGGCGTATGCGCTGCTCGGCGAATATGACAAGGCGGCGGAGCAGCTGGACAAAGCGGTGGAATTAAAAAGTGATGACGCGATCCTCTACCGTGCGCAGGTCTATGAGGCAGCCGGAGATTCGGATAAAGCCCAGTCCCTTTACGAGGAATATGTAAAAACAAATGAGGATAACCCGGCGGCGCTCGGCAGTCTCGGCAGTATGCTGTTAGAGGCTGGAAAATATGAGGATGCCTTAAATTACATCCAGACAGCGCTCGCGTCAGAGGATGTGGAAGATGAGCAGAACCTGCGCAGGAACGAAATACTGGCGTACGAATATAAAGGTGATTTTGCTTCGGCAAAAGAAAAAATGGCATCTTATGTGGAGGATTATCCGGAGGATGAGACCGCAGCGCGCGAGTACCAGTTTTTGCAGACCAGATAGCAGATAAGAGAGGTATATATGGTAGAAACGGAAGTACAAAAAGAACGTGTGATCTTAGTCGGTGTGAGTGAACAGGATGGAGACGACACCAAAGATTCCTTGGAGGAGTTAAAAGAACTGGTCGCCACGGCGGGTGCAGTGACCGAGGGCATGGTCATCCAGAACCGTGAGAGGATTCATCCGGGCACTTATGTCGGAACCGGAAAAGTGTCGGAGATCAAAGAGATGCTCGCCACGACCGGGGCGACCGGAATCGTGTGCGATGATGAGCTTTCTCCGGCACAGATGAAAAATCTGGAGGATCTTTTGGATACCAAGGTCATGGACCGCACGCTTGTGATCTTAGACATTTTCGCGGCGCACGCGTCAACCAGTGAGGGAAAGATCCAGGTTGAACTCGCACAGCTCCGTTACAGCATGACGCGGCTTGCCGGATTCGGGCGTTCCATGTCAAGACTGGGCGGAGGGATCGGTACAAGAGGACCCGGAGAAAAGAAATTAGAGATGGATAAGCGTATCATCCGCACCAGGATCTCACAGCTGAAGCGGGAACTCGCGGAAGTAAAAAAGCACCGCGAGGTCGCGAGAGGGCAGCGGATGCGCAATCATGTCCCGGTTGCGGCGATCGTGGGTTATACCAATGCCGGAAAATCCACGCTTTTAAACCACCTGACCCATGCGGGTGTTCTTGAGGAGGATAAGCTTTTCGCAACGCTCGATCCGACGACCAGACAGCTTGAACTTCCGGGAAAACAGCAGATTCTTCTGACAGATACGGTCGGTTTTATCCGAAAACTGCCGCATCACCTGATCGAGGCGTTTAAAAGTACCCTGGAGGAGGCAAAGTACGCGGATTTTATCATTCATGTGGTGGATGCGTCCAATCCGCAGGCGGACAAGCAGATGTATATTGTATACAACACGCTGCGAGAGCTGGATATCCGGGATAAAAAGATCGTTACGCTGTTCAATAAAATGGACCGCCCGGAAGCAGACAGGGAACTGCGGGATTTCCGTGCGGATCATACCGCACGGATCTCGGCGAGAAATGACAGGGATCTGGAAACGGTAAAAGAACTGTTAGCACAGGTTTTGCGGGAAAACAAGACTTATATGGAGCATGTATTTTCCTATGAAGACGCCGGAAAGATCCAGGTGATCCGCAGGCAGGGAGAACTGCTGAGCGAGGAATATACACTGGAGGGCATTTTTGTGAAGGCGTATATCCCTGCGGAAGTTTATGACAGACTTGGAATCTGAACGTAAGGGGTCGATTGCAAAGGAAAATTTTGTATGATAGAATAAAAGAAATCATGTTGACTGTTGACGGAATGCACGAAGCGGAAGGGAAGAGAAGATGACATTACTGATTAAAAACGGAAGAGTGATCGATCCGGCGACCAGAACGGATAAGCAGATGGATATCCTCGTGGAAGACGACAGGATCGCAAAACGCGCGGAAAAGATCGACACAAAAGCAGATAAGACCATAAACGCGAAGGGCTGTTATGTTATGCCCGGATTTATTGATATGCATGTGCATTTAAGGGATCCGGGACAGGAAGAAAAAGAAACCGTTGTGACCGGAAGCCGGGCGGCGGCGCGCGGAGGATTCACCACGATCCTTGCGATGCCGAACACAAAGCCGGTAGTGGATAACGCGGATGTTGTAAATTATGTCCACAACAAAGCAAAGAATTTGGGACTGGTGCATGTGCTGCAGATCGGAGCAGTCACCAGGGGACAGAAAGGCGAGGAGCTTGCGGCAATCGAAGAAATGGCGGCGGCGGGAAGCCCTGCGATCAGTGAAGACGGAAAGTCTGTCATGAACGCAAAGCTTTTGCGCGACGCGATGAAGATCACGCAGAAACTGGATATACCGGTGTTATCACATTGTGAGGACAAAAATCTCGTGGATGGCGGCGTGGTCAATGCGGATGCCAACGCGAAGAGAGAAGGGCTGCGCGGGATTACCAATTCCGTGGAGGATGTGATCATTGCCCGTGATATCATGATCGCGAAGGATACCGGCGCGGCACTGCATCTGTGCCACTGCTCGACAAAGAGCAGCGTTATGATGGTGCAGATGGCAAAAGAGCAGGGCGTGCGCGTGACGGCTGAGGTATGCCCGCATCATTTCACACTGACCTCGGATGATATGATCCCGAAGGACACCAACTACAAAATGAACCCGCCGCTCCGGACAAAAGAAGATGTCGAGGAATTAAAACGCGGCTTAAAAGAGGATATCATGGATGTGATCGCTACCGATCACGCACCGCATACGGCAGATGAGAAAAACAACAGCATGGAGAAGGCACCGTTTGGTATCGTAGGACTTGAGACGGCGGCGGCACTCACCCATACGGAGCTGGTTTTAAAAGACTATCTGACGCCGATGCAGATGGCGGAAAAAATGAGCTGCAATCCGGCAAAGATCTTAGGACTTGACGCAGGAAGCTTAGAAGAAGGAAAGCCGGCAGACATTGTGATCTTTGACCCGAAAAAGACCTATAAGATCGATAAGAATAAATTCTGGTCAAAGGGCAGAAACACACCGTTTGACGGAAGAGAAGTGACCGGAGCCGTGCTTACGACCATTGTGGAAGGCAAGATCGCTTACGATATCAAGATGGATCACGAGATCACAAAATAAATTGAAGACGGAGTACAATCATGATAAATAAATTAGTAGAAAAAATCAAACAGACCAAAGCACCGATCGTAGTCGGACTTGACCCGATGCTTTCCTATGTACCGGAACATATCACAAAAAAGGCATATGCGGAGTATGGAGAAACCTTAAAGGGAGCGGCAGAAGCGATCTGGCTTTACAACAGAGAACTGATCGACCATATCCATGACCTGATCCCGGCGGTGAAGCCGCAGATCGCCATGTATGAACAGTTTGGCGTGGAAGGACTCATCACGTTCCAGAAGACGGTGGATTATTGTCATGAAAAGGATCTGATCGTGATCGGTGATGTGAAAAGAGGCGATATCGGCTCGACTTCAGCGGCATACGCGACCGCGCACCTTGGAAAAGTACAGGTGGGCGCAAAAAAGATCCCGGCGTTCAATGAGGATTTCGCGACGGTAAATCCGTATCTTGGTTCAGACGGTATCACACCGTTTCTGGATGTATGCAAAGAGGAGAAAAAAGGTCTCTTTATCCTGGTAAAGACATCAAATCCATCCAGTGGAGAATTCCAGGATCAGATGATCGGGGAGAAACATCTCTATGAAATGGTCGGCGAGCGTGTCGCAGAGTGGGGCAGCGAACTGATGGGAGATTCCTACAGCTATGTCGGAGCCGTGGTCGGAGCTACTTATCCGGAGCAGGGAAAACTGCTCCGCAAGGTGATGCCGAAAAGCTTTATCCTTGTGCCCGGATATGGCGCACAGGGCGGAAAGGGCGAAGATCTGGTTCATTTCTTTGACGAGGACGGACTTGGCGCGATTGTAAATTCCTCCAGAGGCATCATCACTGCATACAAAAACGAAGCGTACGCGTCTTACGGAGCAGAGCATTTCGGTGAGGCGGCAAGAGCAGCTGTCCTTGACATGATCGCGGATATCAACGGCGCGCTTGAGAGGAGATAATCATGGCGGAAAAAGCAAAAGAAACAGCAATTATCATAGATCAGAAAGAACTTCTGCCGGGCATTTGCGATATGTGGCTCCGGACGGAAAAGATTGCAAAAGAGGCGAAGGCGGGACAGTTTGTGTCCGTATACTGTCATGACGGCAGCCGCATCCTGCCACGGCCGATCAGTATCTGTGAGATCGATAAGGAGGACGGGGCGATCCGTCTGGTATACCGTGTCGCCGGAAAAGGAACCGAAGAATTTTCCAAAATGCGCACCGGCATGCACTTGCAGCTGGTAGGACCGCTTGGCAACGGATTCCCGAAAAAAGAAAAGAAAGCGTTTTTGATCGGCGGAGGAATCGGAATTCCGCCGATGTTGGAGCTCGCAAAAGAATTAAACTGTGAAAAACAGATCATTCTGGGCTTCCGTGATGAAATGTTTCTGATGGATGATCTGAAGAAACAGGGCAGTGTCTATGTGGCAACCGAGGACGGCAGTGCGGGAACCGAGGGAAATGTGTTAGACGCGATCCGTGAAAACGGACTGGATGCGGACATCATCTATGCCTGCGGACCGCTTCCGATGCTCCGGGCGATCAAAGAATACGCGGCAGAAAAACAGATCGAGTGCTGGATCTCCATGGAAGAACGCATGGCGTGCGGCATTGGAGCCTGTCTTGCCTGTGTATGCAAATCGAAAGAGCGCGATGAGCATTCCAACGTAAAGAACAAGAGAATATGCAAAGAAGGCCCGGTATTCCGTGCGGAGGAGGTAGAATTCTAATGAATTGCAGTGTAGATCTGGCAGGTGTTACCTTAAAAAATCCGGTCATGACCGCTTCCGGTACGTTCGGTTCCGGTCAGGAATTTTCGGAGTTTGTAGATTTAAATCAGCTTGGCGCGGTTGTGACAAAGGGCGTCGCGAATATCCCGTGGGCGGGAAATCCGACACCCCGTGTGGCGGAAGTCTATGGCGGTATGTTAAACGCGGTCGGACTTCAGAATCCGGGGATCGATCTTTTTATTGAGCGTGATATTCCGTTTCTCAAAAAATATGATACGAAGATCATTGTGAATGTCTGTGGAAAAACAACCGAAGATTATCTCGAGGTTGTGGAAAGACTGGCGGATCAGCCGGTCGATATGCTTGAGATCAACATTTCCTGCCCGAATGTAAAAGAGGGAGGCATCGCGTTTGGACAGGATCCAAAGGCGGTGGAGGCGATCACAAAAGCAGTGAAGGCAAAGGCAAAACAGCCGGTGATCATGAAATTGAGCCCGAATGTCACCGATATCACCGAGATGGCAAGAGCGGCAGAAGCGGGCGGCGCGGATGTCCTTTCCCTGATCAATACGCTGACCGGAATGAAGATCGATATTGAAAGACAGTGTTTTGTACTCGCAAACCGCACCGGTGGAATGTCCGGTCCGGCGATCCATCCGATCGCGGTGCGCATGGTCTATCAGACTGCGCAGGCAGTAAAGATACCGATCATCGGCATGGGCGGCATCATGACGGCAGAGGACGCGATCGAGATGATACTAGCGGGTGCGACAGCGGTATCGGTCGGAACCGCCAATTTCACCAACCCGTCGGTTACGATGGAGATCGCAGATGGAATCAAAAATTATATGGAATGCCACCAGGTGGCGGATATCCGGGAACTGGTAGGAGCAGTACACGACAGATTTTAGGATCTGCCGTGTCACCGGAAAGAAAAATATGGAGGTCTTTGGAAGAATGGAAAATTATAAATCAGAGTTTATTGAATTTATGGTAGAAAGTGATGTATTAAAGTTCGGAGATTTTACGTTAAAGAGCGGAAGAAAATCTCCGTTTTTCATGAATGCGGGCGCATATGTGACCGGTACCCAGTTAAAGAGACTGGGCGAGTACTACGCAAAGGCGATCCACGCAAATTACGGGGATGATTTCGACGTGTTGTTCGGACCGGCTTACAAGGGGATCCCGATCTCTGTTGTGACCGCGATCGCATTCAGCGAACTTTACGGAAAGGAAGTGCGTTACTGCTCTGACCGCAAGGAGATCAAAGATCACGGGGCGGACAAGGGAGGTTTCCTTGGAAGTACATTAAAAGACGGAGACCGCGTGGTCATGATCGAGGATGTCACAACTTCCGGAAAATCCATGGAGGAGACCGTGCCGAAGGTAAGGGGAGCCGCAGACGTGGAGATCGTAGGACTGATGGTATCCTTAAACCGTATGGAAGTAGGACTTGGCGGCAAAAAGAGCGCACTGGATGAGATCCGCGAGAAATATGGTTTTGCGGCAAATGCCATTGTCACGATGGAAGAAGTGGTAGAGCATCTTTACAACCGTACCTGCGGAGGCAGAGTTGTGATCGATGATGAAATAAAAGCGGCGATCGATAAATATTATGAGCAGTATGGCGTAAAATAGAATAGTGCAGATAATAGTTTAAGAGGTCGGAATATTGAGAAATAAAAAGGAAGAGCATCGGCTTGTACTGGCGTGGACACTTTTTATTGTTTATATGGTTTTCCTCATGTATTTTCTGTTTTTCGCGGAGATCATGGGGAGAACTTATATTGACAGGGATTACCATTATAATCTGACTCCGTTCCGGGAGATCAGACGTTTTATTGTATACCGGAGAACACTCGGATGGTTCGCGGTTCTTTCCAATCTGCTTGGAAATGTGCTGGCGTTTGTCCCGTTTGGCATGATCTTGCCTATGCTGACCCCAAAATGCCGGAACTTTTTTCATATTGTTCTGCTGGGGGTTGACTTCAGTCTGTTTGTAGAGACGATACAGCTGATATCAAAGGTCGGAAGCTTTGATGTGGACGATCTGATCTTAAATACGCTTGGAGCTGCGCTCGGATATCTGGCCTACAGACTGATCCGGCGATACTTTAGGAGAAAACACGATGACAGGAAAGAGAAAACACTATAAATTTACAAAACGCAAAAAGTCGGTGCGCGGAAGCCTGGCACTCATACTTGCCGTGGGGGCGATCCTCATTTTGGCGGTGACGGTGATGGAGTCCTTTCACAAAGGCGGAAATGGCAGCGTGTACCTTGGCAGTGCGGGAGTGCTGTCCTTATTGATCTCGGTGTGCGCGCTGATACTCGCCATACTCGCGGTAAAAGAAGAAGACACGTTTAAGACGGTGCCGTACATCAGTCTGGTGTGCAGTGTGCTCATAACCGGAGTCTGGGCAGCGATCTACGCAGCCGGATTTTTATTGTAAAGTTGTAGTTTCAGATAGTAAAGGAAATGGTTAAGCCAATGAGTTATCAGGATATTTACAGAGAAAAAAACGAAGAAGTGGCAGAGCGCTGCGAGCTTGTGATGAACCGCATTGCGGAAATAGAAAAAGAAGAGGCGGCCGGTGAGCCGTATATTTCTTACTTTAAAAAAGTAAGCCGGTTTATTCTGTTAAACCGGGAGATTTTAAAAAAAGAAGAAAGCGGGGAGTTAGATCACCGCAGTCTTGCCGAGTGCGAGGAGTGGAATGAAAAACTCTATGAGGACATCCTGCCGGAGCATTACGAAGCAAGTTATGCCAATCCGGCGTACGCGGTAAAAACGCTCGGAGAAACATTTGGCGGGATTTTGAGCTTTTTATATGCAGAGATCCGCGCGATGATCCCTTACGCGTTTGAGGGAAGAAAATATAACATTACGATCTTGGCGGAACTGTTTTGCGAGGTATATGGCTGCTTTACGGACGAAGAAGGCGTATCCGAAAAAACGGTGGAGCAGGCAGTTTACTGGTTTTTCCACGATTACAGCGAAGTCTTTACCGAGGAGAGCGTGCAGGGCATGGTAGATCCGGATCTCGACTTTTTTACCCGGATCATCATGGAAAAAGATTTAAACGATCTGACCTACCTGTACCGCTACGGCGCGTATATCACAAAGGATGAGCTTGGCATAGCATCTTATTTGAACCAGATGGAGGAAAGCAAGATCCAGGCGATGGCGGATACTTACACGGAAGGCTACCGCATTGGATTTGTCCTTGGCGGAAAAGATCTTTCCATCAAGGATACGGTGTGCGTGGAATATCCGATCGGATTTGAACGCATGGTGCGCGCGGCGATCCGCAATTTCGAGAAGATGGATTTAAAACCGACGATCTACCGCGAAGCCGTGTCATCCTTTACCAACCGTGGCAACAGCAAACGCGGCTGCTATTCGGTTTCACCCAATAAACAGTATGATTATGACCACAAGGCAGACCGCGCGTTTTATCTGGACAAGGCGTTTGTGGAGCGCAGGCTTGAAACGTTAAAGACGGCATACGAAGCACATAAGGAGCAGGCATACGGTCATGCGGGAC
>ULYR01043907.1_pt1 | contig 20127 bp, 18 predicted proteins | sample 1962341 | NCBI WGS metagenome assembly ULYR01 (sample SAMEA4835868, study PRJEB28245) | human gut metagenome | biome: gut microbiome; material: fecal sample | place: Denmark | collected 2008 | reverse complement strand
AGATAAACACCTATGATTAGTGTTTACCTCCTACTCGATTTACATATCTGTTGGTTACTTATATACTCAAAGGTATAGGTTTGTATTTGTACTGTTATTTTATTTAACGTAGTAGTACCGCTATTGCTTTTAGCTATATCTTGTTTTGTGAATAATGAGAATAAAACGGCCTCAGAATATGTTTTGAGTGGGGTAAAAAAACATTGCGGTGAGTCGAACTGTTCATCGTATTCTTTCAGTTGACTCATCGCAATGTTTCAATGTGTTCATCGCAATGTTTTATTTGACTTATCGCAATGTTATTTTAGATTTTCAACGGTTTGATATAGCCATTTGAGGAATAAACTTTTAGCGAGCTATTTGAGAAGTAGTGGTAACGAGTTGGAGACCGTGCGAATTTCAGCGATTTGCTATGTTTTGCTGTCAAATAACTCTTTATGCCAACAAAGGTAATACAATTCTGTGATACCATAATAATTCATATCAGAAAACTCTATGATATTTCTTGGAGTATGCTACAGTATCGTGAATTATGGTTACCTTTGTAATGAAATTCAACACTTTAGTGCTATGGCTAAGATTACGGTTCAAAATACACAAATAACTGTTTTGCAGTGGGCTGAACAGGATTACATTTCCCTTACAGATATGGCTTCAGCCAAAGAGGGAGATAGTCGATCTGCTGATATAATCAAGAATTGGATTAGAAACCGCTATACGATTGAATTTATTGGAACTTGGGAAGTGATTCACAATCCCAATTTTAAAGTGGTCGAATTTGACCACTTTAGAAAAAGTGCCGGGTTGCCTTCCTTTGTGCTCAGTGCTTCAGAATGGATTGAACGTACAAGTGCTATTGGACTTGTTGTAAAAAAAGGACGTTATGGCGGAACTTATGCTCACAAAGATATAGCCTTTGAATTTGGTTCTGCAATCAGTGTACCATTTAAGCTCTACCTTATAGAAGAGTTTCAAAGACTTAAAACCGAGGAGGTACGGCAACTCGGCTGGTCGGCAAAACGTGAATTGTCAAAGATAAACTATCGGATACATACGGATGCCATTAAGCAGAATCTTATTCCTGCTGAAATAACGCCCAAACAGGCAAATATCATTTATGCCAATGAAGCCGATGTGCTGAATGTAGCGATGTTTGGAATGACGGCAAAGGAATGGAGGGAAAACAATCCTGACTTGAAAGGTAATATTCGGGATTATGCCACCATCAATGAACTTATATGCCTGTCCAATATGGAAAATCTGAATGCTGTGTTTATCGAGCAGGGAATTCCACAAGGAAAGCGACTTATAAAACTCAATCAAATAGCCATCCACCAAATGAGTGTGCTGGAAAATGGCGATAATGGGGAAAGAAAGTTGTTGAAGTAAAAAGACAGAATACCCGATTATTATTATTTCGCTACAAAAAGAATAATGTAAATATTATGAATAAGTTCAGTGACAAAACTATAGAGGAACTTGGCTATTATGTTTACTCGTTAACAGACCCTCGAAACAATAAAATCTTTTATATAGGGAAAGGTTGTGGCAATAGAGTTTTTCAACATTGCGAAGCTGCGCTTCAAGAAAACGAAGAATCACTAAAACTTAATCTAATTCGTGAGATTATCTATTCGGGTGCGGAAGTGGAGCATTATATACTTCGTCATAAATTAACAGAGGAAGAAGCTTTTCAAATCGAATCCGTTCTTATAGATTTTCTTACATCTCCAAAATTTAATACCGAACAAGTGTTGACTAATATTGTGAGCGGACATCACCTGTGGAATGAAGGTATAAAAACTGTAGATGAAGTCAGTTCCATCTATGATTGTGAGAAAATCAAAGTAAATCCTAATGAGCAACTGTTATTGGTTAGCTTAAATAGAAGTTTTGATGATGCGAAGGCTCATGGAGTGTATCAAAGAACGGACATATATGAAAAAACGCGTAAGTATTGGGCAATAGCAAAGTCTCGTGCAAGTCAAATAGATTATGTGTTAGGCGTATATCACGGGATTGTACGTGCTGTCCTTAAAGTCGAAGGTTATGAATGGACTTCTTACGATGCAGAAAGCAAAACGTATTTCAACAAAGAAAGATGTTGTTTCTATGGTGTGTTGATTGAAGATTCTCCTTACATCAACAAGGATGTAAACGATTATCCTTTTGGAAGTGGAGGGGCAATCAGATATGTTTATAGTGAGTTACAGACAGATACGACAAATGACACCAAACGATGCAAAATTTAGTTTTTGCAAAAAAATTACATCATCAACACGGGTAATGATAAAGTAACTGAACTCTTGCGCTGTTTGGCTGTATTATGGCTCTCTTTGGCTTTCGCCGAGAGAAAAAATATAGCGTAACGAACGCTGTTACAGCTAATTCGCTACGCTTTTCTCAATTTTGTATTCTCGCTATGTGTTTATTTTTGCATGTATTATGCTTGAATAGCTGTATGATTAATTTGTAGTTTTATGTTAATGGCGTAAGTACTCTATGATTATTCTTTCTTAAAATCCATGTTATTCAGCCCGTACCAATTCCATATACTCATCGTATGTGATGTGCCGTCCGCCCATGGTTTTAAGGTGCGGAGTTTCAAACTGGCAGTCTATCATTACACCGCCGTTTGCCTCCATTATCTGCGCCAAGCCTATCAATGCCAATTTCGATGCGCTGGGAACTAACGAAAACATGCTTTCGCCAAAGAAACAACGGCCTAATGTTACTCCATACAGTCCTCCTACCAGATTGTTTTCTTTATCCCACACCTCTACGCTGGCTGCGAAGCCTTGATTCTTCAGCTCGGTGTACGCACGTGTCATTTCGGGTCCAAGCCATGCTCCTTCCTCTTCTTCGCGTAACTTGCCGCATTGCTTTATTACATCCTCGAATGCCCGGTTTATGGAGAGTCGGTACTCGCCTTTATTCATTAGGGTGCGCATGGAGTGCGAAACGTGTATCTCGCTGGGAAAAATAACGAAGCGATCCATGGGACACCACCATTGTATGGTGCCTTCACGAAAGGCGAACCACGGAAATATGCCGTTAGAGTATGCCAAGATGAGTCGGTCTACCGATAAATCGCCGCCCACAGCGAACAGTCCGTCTGCGTCGCCTAATCGTGGGTCGGGGAATTCTATGCGTTTGTTTAATCTGAATACCATATTATTTCTCTGTGTTTTCGGCTGCGGTTATTACCAGTTTTCCGTTTTCTTCGGTTACGATGGCTAAGCCGCCTTTTTTCAGTGAACCAAACAGTATCTGTCTCATCAGTTCCGGTTTCAGCATAGACGAGATGATACGGTCCATTTCTCGCGCTCCGTATTCTGGCACGAAGCCTTTACGCAGCAACAAGTCGTGTGCCTGTTGGTCTATTTCCATACGTATGCCTTTGGTAGCCAACTTCAGTTTCAACTCGTCCAACTTCTTATCGAGAATAAGAGATGCCATCTGCTTATCCATATCGTTGAATACCACCGTAGCCGACAATCTGTTGATGAACTCGGGCTTGAAAGTTTTCTTTACCTGCTTCAGCATGGCTTCGCCCGTCGATACACGACTGCCGAATCCTACAGAAGCCTGATGCGCATACTGTGCTCCGGCATTCGATGTCATGATTAGTATCAGATGACGGCAGTCGGCTTTTCGGCCTTTGTTATCGGTCAGCATGGCATAATCCATCACCTGAAGCAATATATTAAATATGTCGGGATGCGCTTTCTCTATCTCGTCGAGCAGCAATACACAGTACGGAGTCTTACGTATAGCGTCGGTAAGCAATCCGCCGTCTTCGTATCCCACATATCCGGCTGGCGAACCGATAAGCTTTGCCACGGTATGCTTCTCTGTATATTCACTCATGTCGAAGCGTTGTAATGAGATGCCCAACTCCTGCGCCAATACCTTTGCGACTTCCGTCTTTCCCACACCGGTAGGACCTACAAACAGCAGGCTGGCCAATGGCTTGTTCTCGTCAAGTAGTCCCGCTTTAGCCATCTGTATAGCCTCTGTTACTTGGCGTACGGCTTCATCTTGTCCGTAAATCTTAGCCCCGATGCGGCTGTATAGCGTCTCAAGTTCTTCATTGTCTTTTTCTTTCATCGCCAGATTATCCACTTTGCATATACGAGCCAAAACCTCTGTTATAAGTTGCTTGTCTACCGTCTGCTCATCTTTTTCCTGCGGATGAATTTCACGGTACGCTCCGGCTTCGTCTATCAAGTCGATGGCTTTATCGGGCAAATAACGGTCGGTAATGTGCCGGATGCTGGCGTTAACCGCATATTTAATAACCCCCGGCTCGTATTTTACCTTATGAAACTCCTCGTATTTAGGCTTAAGACCCTCTATGATTTTTACGGTCTCTTCTTCAGAAGGTTCAAGAATATCTATTTGCTGAAATCGGCGTATCATACCTTTGCTGCGTGCGAAGTAGCGGTTGTACTCATCGAAGGTGGTAGAACCGATAAAGCGAATTTCGCCACCTTCAAGATAAGGCTTCAGAATGTTAGATGCATCTAATGAACTATCAGACGAGCGTCCGGCACCTACTAGATTATGTATCTCATCTATGTAGATAATAGCTTTACCTTCTTTCTGTACGCCCTCCATAACGCTTTTAAGACGCTTTTCAAAGTCGCCTCTAAACTGCGAACCAGCTACCATGGCTGCCAAATCCATTTCATAGATGCGATAACCTTTCAATCTATCGGGTACATCACCTTTTTCTATGAGCGCGGCCAATCCGTAGGCAAGTGCTGTCTTTCCTACACCTGGCTCACCAACATGCAGCGGGTTGTTCTTTTCTTTGCGGCACAGCACCTCGATGGTTCGTTCCAACTCCTCTTTGCGACCAATCAGCGGATTGTGCTCGTTTATCTTTTCGTTGAGGCAAGTCACGAAAGAGCGCCATGAGTGAGGCTGACTTTCGCCTTCACCTTCGCCTGCCATATCGTCGTTTAATTCTTCGGCAACTTCGTATTCATTAATCAGTTCTTCTATGAATTCTACGGGAATTGAGCGGATTTGACTCTTCAGAATCTGGGCAGCCCATGAATCTTTCAGGGTAAACATTGCTTCTACTATGTGCGGAATATCGAGCATGTCCGATTCTGAGTAGTTTACTATCTGAAAAGCCTGCTCCATCATTTTGTTGAGTTGCGCAGACACTTCAATCTCATAATCGATGCCTTCGGGTACCGATTCCATTTCTTCTTTAAAGAAAACCTCAAGTTGTGCCTTCAGATCCGCATCGTTACCGCCCATTAATCCTAATGCAAAGACGAACGGTTCTTGCGACAGCATGGCGTAGAGAAAGTGTTCGGGTGTGATGAACTGATGTCTTCGCTTCGACGCTTCTTTTTGCGCTATTGCAAATATCTTGTTTACGTAGTTTGTGTGTGCTATCTCCATAATGAAAAAGATGATAATTGATGTTTTGTGTTTTTATTCGCCGGTAACTGTGAGTCGCAGCGGAAAACCTTCGTCGCGAGCCATGCGAGTTGCTTTTTCCACTTTCGATACGGCCATATCGTATGTATAGACCCCTACAATGGCCGAACCTTCCTTATGTACCTTCATCATCAAGGCTTCTGCATCGGATGGAGTCTTGAAGAATATCGTAGTAAGTACCTTTACCACAAATTCCATGGTGGTAAAGTCGTCATTATATATGGTTACTTTATAATGTTTCGGCGCTTTCAGCCCTGTGCGCTGTCTTTCCTTAATGCCTGTTTCCTGCTGTTCCATATTAAATATGTATTGTATGTCTTCCCTTCGCTATGCTTTTATAGCGTTAGGTTAGGCACAAAGTTAATCATAAAATTGAATTTATGAAAGAAATGATCTGGTAGGACAATTTGTCAGTGACATTGTGAACGCATCTTTAGAGTGTAGCTGTCATTTTGCCTTGTGCGGCTGTTGTTATGTCTGGTTTTAGTGCGTTTTTTTGATGTGCATCAATAAAACCCCTATACAGTGCAAAAAATATGTTGAAAAACATGTTTTTTTAAAATAAAGGCTCTATCTTTGCATTGAAATAAAACGAAAGACGATTTGCAAAGAGGCTTTCAGGTAACAAAGATTGTTAGAAAAAGTCGCCGTGAGGCGAGGATGATTTAGGTTAATTTATTGATAGGTAAAAAGGTCTCTCACAGTAAAGAGAGGCAATGTTTAACAATTAAATGAAAGGATAACATTATGAAAAAGGTAATTAAAAGTTTTTGGAAGAGAATGTCTAACGCAGATCCGATGATTTGGGGTTATGTAATGCTCCACGAAGGATCGGTTAAGTAATTCTTCGCTGACTGATTAATAATTAATCATCAGCATTCATTTGAATGTTATGAAGCTGTGAGGCTTCATCAGTGATACAGACAGAAACCGCATTGCGGCTATGTCCTGAAAAAGCAAGAGTGTACTTCAAGTAGTATACTCTTGCTTTTTTGCTTTTTAGAAACTAGTGTTTATTATAACACTTTCTTATAGAGTTCCTTAATAGTAGCTTCGGTTACGTCGCGCGGATTGCCCGGAGTACAAACGTCGGCTATAGCCTGTGCTGCCAATGCCGGGATGTTTTCTTCTTTAATGCCGAGTTCAGACAAATGCTGTGGAATACCTACACGGATAGCTAAAGCTTTGACAGCGTCGCATGCGGCCTGTGCAGCTTGTTCGGGAGTCATTCCGGTAGTATCTATACCCATTGTGCGGGCTATTACTCCGTATTTCTCTATGCAGCATGGCATGTTGTACTCCATGATAGTGGGGAGAAGCAATGCGTTAGCCACGCCGTGAGGAATGTCGAACAACGATCCCATAGGATGAGCCATACCGTGTACCAAGCCCAAACCTACATTAGAGAATGCCTGAGCGGCAATGTATTGTGCCAGAGCCATACCTTCACGACCTACAGGATTGGTAGGTTCTTCTACAGCCAAAGGCAGATTTTCGGCAATCATCTTGATGGCCTGCAGTTCGTACATATCCGACATAACCCAAGCACCTTTGGTGATATAACCTTCTATGGCGTGAGTCAGGGCATCCATACCTGTAGCTGCAGTCAGTCCTTTAGGGAGTGAATACATCAGTTCCGGGTCGATGATGGCAACAACCGGAATGTCATTAGGGTCTACGCACACCATCTTCTTCTGATGTTCTTCGTCTATAATTACATAGTTTATAGTTACTTCGGCACCTGTACCAGCGGTAGTAGGCAGTGCGATGATAGGAATAGACTTGTGTTTTGTAGGAGCGCATCCTTCAAGCGAAACAACGTCAGCGAATTCTGGGTTGGCTGTTACGATACCGATACCTTTTGCTGTATCCATTGATGAACCGCCTCCGATGGCGATAATACAGTCGGCACCCGAAGCCTTGAAAGCCTCTACACCTTGTTTCACGTTGGTTACTGTAGGGTTAGGTTTTATTTCGCTGTAGATTTCGTAAGGGAAACCAGCCTTGTCGAGCACTTCGGTTACCATCTGTGCGGTTCCTACTTTCAAGAGTCCTTTATCGGTAGTTACCAATGCTTTGTGAAGGTTTAGGCGTGCCAATGCTTCTGGCAATTCTTTTCTCGATCCGGCACCGAAGTATGATACTTCGTTTAAGATGAATCTGTTAATCATGTAGTTAAATTTAAAATTAAATAATGCGTTTATGTTTGTTGTTACCTATTTGGTCTGCGTAACATCGTTGTTGTTTTGGTCAATGTTTGTAGTCGCTTCTTTCTTAGGTGCGACTTTTTTCTTGACTCCGTATTTTTTCTTTTTCTCCCATGCGGCTTTGCGTATTTCGTAAAGCTCTCTCTGTTTTTCCAGATAATTATCTGCCATTGTCGTTTTTTAATTAATGTTTTAGTCGGTGTTCACAAAGTTATGCCATTTTTCGATTCTTGAAACATTTGAGGATAATTATTCTTTATTCCCCGAAATAATAATCGAGTTCTGATTTAGCATTGCCGTCAGAATTATCGATGTCTTTTATAATAATTCCGTGCTCCAGCAAGATAATACGCTCGCATAACTCGGTGATTTGGTTCAGATTATGGCTGGATATTATTATTGTGGCACCGGTAGACTGATTATAGTCTTTTATCAGATGCTTCAGTGTGACTTGCGATGAGGGGTCTAGAAAATTGAACGGCTCATCAAGCAATACCAACTGCGGATTATGCAGAAGTGCAGCTACTATACCCGTCTTCTGCTTGTTGCCTGCCGAAAGGTTTCGTATAAGTCTTGAGGCCGATAGTATTTCCTCGCCTAAGAAATGAGAGAACCGTGTAATTCGCTCATCGATAGTCTGTTTGTCGATGCCGCAAATCTTGCCGATGAAATGGAAATACTCTTCGGGAGTAAGATAATCTATCAGAAAACTATCGTCTAGATACGCCCCGACATTCTCTTTCCAGGCTTCGCTGCGGGCTACGTCGATACCGTCTATTTGTACTGAGCCGCAGTCCGCCTTTATTAAATCTAGCATAAGGCGGAATAGAGTAGTCTTTCCGGCACCGTTATTCCCTGCCAATCCTATAACGCCTGCATCACAGATGCGAAAATCGGCAATATCGAGTGCAGTGGTATTATTATAACTTTTCTTTAGGTCTCTGATGACTGTTTCCATCGTTGAATTATCTATTTATAATGGTTTATTTGGAACTTCTAAATCCCTCCATATTTTTGTATCTGCGCTTCATCATGCGGGTATATATATTATGTATCCATAAGCGATGGGTAGCGAATCCGGCTATACCTAATATAATGAATAACACATAAGCCGTATCTTCATTAAAGCAGAAAATCAGTATCTTACAGATTAATAACGGTACGAAAAGTGCGGCTAATACAGTTACCGACTGCCATGTAGTGTTTTCTCGCTTCTTTACGATGGCTCCGGCATTTAGAGGACTCGTAGTATTATTATATACTGCCATTTGCATCAGTCCGCAGAATACAATTCCCATGGTGAACGCCATATATGCCACAGACATAAGTAGCGGAATCTTTTCCAAGCCTACAGCTATCATGCATAGAGAAAAAGGAAGTATCAAAAGGATGCACTGAATGTAGTATTTAGCGCAAAGCATGTAATAGATACTTTCTTTATGCACCATCAGTCCGTCTATATAATTACCTTCGGTCGACATGATTTGGGGTAGCGACATAACTCCTAAAATGCAGAAACAGTATAGACATACAAACTGCTGCATGTAGTTCTCTTGATATAAATCGGCTGTAAGTGCCGCTATGAATAAGCATGTCACAAAGATAGCACTCCAGAAACGGGTACGAGGTCTTTTGTTGCGTGATATCTGTTTAACTTCCAAAAGCATGTATTCGCCTATGCCACCAATGTTTTCCAAGAAAGCAAAAACCTTGATTCGTCCTGCCCGGTAGCTGTCGTTTGCCGATATCTCTTTATAGACAGATGCCATCTGTATTCTGTAGTTAAGGTAGAAAAGCAAGGATATAAGTGTTATTACGATAGCGAAAGCCCATACTTTACATAAGATAAATCCTTCTGCCAGATACATGAAAGCGGTGCTTGTATACTGTGTATGAGGCAAGAATTCAGCTAAGATGAGTGGCAGATATACAACGCACGAAAACAGTATATAGATAAAGCGTTGGCGTTTAAGCACGCATATCAGCATACTCCAATAGCTGTTCATGACCATCAGCATCCATATGCCTAATAAATATCCCGTTACTCCGGAAAAGCCGTAGAACTGGGTTATGGTAAGCAATGCAAAGGGGATGAAGAAAAACATCCAGAACAGATTGAAAGGCTGAAAGATTCTGCGGAGCAGAAAACAAGCCATCGTCTTTCGGCGCGAAATAGGGAGCAGGAGGTAAGGACGTATTTCTTGTGCAGGGGTAGGGAATGTAAATCGGATAATGAAATCGACGAAAAGTATCAATGCCAAACCTTTGTTCAGCATATGATAGGGTTCCATCCCCGGCCATTCGGCTCTAAAAAGAGAGGGCAACATAGCCCCTAAGAATAGGAGATATGCTGCCCAAAATGCAATAGACAGAAAAATCAGGATTCGGGCAAACGTTTCTTTATCACGTGTTAGGTTACGTGACATCTCTACCCTCCGATTCTTCAGTATATCGAAATATAGCATAACATTAGTCGATGTTGCCAGAAGTCATGCTAACTTCTATGCGGTTCTTCTGTGCGAAGAATTTCTTGGCGAACTTCTTCAAGTCGGCTGCTGTAATGCTGCTGATAATCTTATCAAGACCTGTAGCGTTGTCAACACCTTCCCAGTAATAAGCGTAAAGTGCAGACATCCAGAATCCGTTTTCTTTCTGGTTAGCCTCGAAGTTCTTCATCATGTATTCTTTTACTTTCTTCAAGTTCTCAGCGTTAGGACCGTTAGCTATGAAGTCGTTCATACCCTTGTCAATCAGCTCAACCATTCTTGCACGTCTGTCAGGGTCGGTATCAAAGCTGATTTCCATAGTAGCCTGCTGAGTTGGATACTTGCTTACGCTTCCAGAAACGCCTACTCCGTATGTTCCGCCTTCTTGTTCGCGTACGGTGTCTGTATATTCCATAGTGAGCAACTGCGACAAGATATTCATCATGATTTTGTTCTTGATGTTATATTCGCATTTACCGCTGCGTACTATGCATACAGTAGCCTTCTTGGTTTCCAAATCTTTGTGGAACACATTCTTATGTATACCCTTCTGAACGTCTAAGTTGACATTACGGAAGTTCTCTTTCAGATTCAATGAAGGCAGTGAACCGAGGTATTTCTCAATCAACGGAATCATCTTATCTTCATCGATGTTACCTACGAAGATGAATGTAAATCCGCTTGCGTCTTTGAATCGGTTTGCATACATATCCATGATTTTCTGATAATCAAGCTGGTCTACCATGTCTGCCTTTAAGCGTGCAGAACGAGGATTGTCGCCATACAAAGTCTTGTTCAAAGTATCAACCAAAGCGATTTTTGGGTTGGCTTCTACATTTTCCAACTGTGCTTTCATTCTGTTCTTGAATGATTCGAAAGCAGCCTCGTCTTTGCGCGGAGCGGTAAAGTTAAGGTATGTAAGCTGCATCATAGTCTCGAAGTCCTTAGGAGCACAGCTGCCGTTTACGGCTTCAGTAAGAGTACGTACAGAAGCAGAAGTAGAAGCTACTTTTCCTGCCAAGACTTTAGGCAATTCAATTGCGCTGAACTTGCCCCATCCGCCTAATCCTACTACACGGTCGATCATTCCGAACTGTATAGCGTCTTTATCGTCGAACAAAGAATTACCTCCGTTGCTGAACGACTGCATTCTGATTTCATCAGCCTTGAAAGTTGTAGGTTTCAAAACTACGCGAACACCGTTGCTAAGAGTAAGTACCTTAGAGTCGAAAATGCCGTTTTCAGTCTTTACAACTTTGCCGCCCTTCAGTTCTTCACTGATAAGAGGTTCGTTAGAAACCTTGTCTGCGTACGGTTCCAGCTTTTCGTTCTTCACGTCGTTAAGGACTTTCTGTATGTCGGCTTCGGTAGGAAGTTTAACGCCTGGTTTGTCGGGCAAGAAAAGACCTACTACCATGTTGCTGTCTGTAACTAATGTCTGGAATATTCTGTTTACAGACTCTACAGGCAGATTAGGAACAATCTGCGACATGATAGCATATTCCTGCTCGATGCTTGGGATAGGCTCGCCTTCGATGAAGTTAGTTACATACTCTTTTACAATCTGTGCGTTCTTCATCTTGTTACGCTCATTGTATACCTTTTCGAGTATACTCATATAGTTAGCTTTGAAGCGTGCGAATTCTCCTTCGGTAAATCCGAACTTGTGTGCACGTTCAAACTCACGCATCAAAGCGGCAAAACCTGTTTCGATATGGCCTTCCTTACAAGTAACCATTCCGGTAAAAGCTTTTTTAGTCTTGGCAATCAAGAAATCACCGTCTTGTGCACCGGCACCGATAAACGGCGGGTTGGCAAGTTGTGTCATTTCGTCCAAGCGGTCGCTAAGCATGCTTTCGGCAGCTCCTACAGCAAACTTGTAAGCAAGATATGCTATTGTATTCTTCTGCTCTTCAGGGAACGGCTCGTGCTTATGGAATACGTATACAGTGTTAGCCTGTTGTTCCTTATCTTTAGATATGCTAATGATGGTTTCCTTGTTGTCTGGCACAGAAGCGTATTCGCGTTTCGCAGCGTTTTCGGGCATCTTGATAGGAGAGAAGAGAGCTTTAATTTTAGCCTCAATCTGATCTACGTCGATGTCACCTACAACAATGATACCTTGCTGGTCTGGACGATACCATTTTTCATAATAGTCGCGCAGAACCTGATAAGGGAAGTTATCTACTACTTCCATCAATCCGATAGGCAAGCGATAAGCATATTTACTGTTGCTCAGCATTTTGGGGAATGCAGAATCGTACATACGTAGCATAGCTCCGTTACGTGTACGCCATTCTTCGTGAATAACGCCACGTTCTTTGTCTATTTCTTTCGGTTCAAGAAGCAAATCGTCAGCCCAGTCGTGCAAGATAAGCAAGCAAGAGTCGATAATACCCTCACGAATGACTGGAACGTCAGAGATGTTATAAACGGTTTCGTCTATAGATGTATAAGCGTTCAGGTTGGCACCGAATTTAACGCCGATGGTTTCCAGATACTCTCTCAAAGTGTTTCCGGGGAAATGCTTTGTTCCGTTGAAGCACATGTGCTCAAGGAAGTGAGCCAATCCGCGTTGGTTGTCATTTTCCAATATAGAACCCACTTTCTGTGCGATGTAGAATTCAGCTTGCTTTTTAGGCAATGCGTTGTGACGGATGTAATAAGTCAGTCCATTATCCAGCTTACCGATTCTTACTTGCGGGTCGGTAGGTAGTTGAGGCAATTGGTGCTGTGCAAAAGCGGCAGTTGTGCCTGCTACAAATGCAAAGACAATAAGTGCCTTTCTAAATAGTTTTTTCATAAAGTTGTATAATTGATATAAATGTGTCTTATTAGTGTTTGGGCAATTAGCGTTCTAACAGTCCGTTGGCAGAAAGATAACGCTCTACCTCGATAGCCGCCTTACATCCGCTTCCTGCAGCGGTGATTGCTTGGCGGTAGTGCGGGTCGGCTACATCGCCTGCTGCGAATACTCCCGGAATGCCTGTGCGTGGGCTGCCTTCTTCAGTCAGGATGTATCCTACTTCGTCGGTCTTTACCCATGGTTTGAAGATAGCAGAGTTAGGCTGGTGTCCGATAGCCAAGAAGAATCCGTCGATGGCTATATCGTAGCGTTCTTCGTCGGGCTCGCCCATGCGTTTTACTACGTGCATGCCTTCTACGCCGTTGTCGCCATACAGTCCTACTGCGTTATGCTCGAACAAAACTGTGATTTTTGGGTGATTCAGCACTCTTTCCTGCATGATTTTTGAAGCGCGCAAGAACGGCTTGCGTACTACCAAGTAAACCTGACGAGCCAAACCTGCCAAGTAGATAGCTTCTTCGCAAGCAGTGTCGCCACCACCTACTACAGCTACCACTTTCTTACGATAGAAGAAACCGTCGCAAGTAGCGCATGCGCTTACTCCCATGCCGGCATATTTCTTTTCGTCTTCTAATCCTAAGTATTTAGCGGTTGCGCCGGTAGAAATAATGACTGTGTCGGCAGTTATTTCTTTTTCGTCGTCAACAATAAAAGTGTAAGGAGCTTTGCTTAAATCAGCTTTAGTGATGATACCTGTACGTATTTCAGTGCCGAAACGTTCTGCTTGTTTGCGCAAGTCGTCCATCAGCACAGGTCCTGTAACGCCTTCAGGATATCCTGGGAAGTTTTCAACTTCTGTAGTGATTGTCAATTGGCCGCCAGGCTGTATTCCTTCATAAAGAACAGGAGCTATATTAGCTCGGCTGGTGTAGATTGCTGCCGTGTATCCGGCTGGGCCTGATCCGATAATCAGACATTTTACATGTTCTGTTGCCATTATATAAGTATTAAAGTTATATATCTTATTATTGCTGTCACTGAATAAAACTCTCAATGACAGCAATATTTTCATTACAATAACATGCAAAGATATGTGTTTTTTCTTAATACTTATTCCTTTTAGCTTTCTTTAAGTACGGGCAGAACTCATGCTTATAGTTATCTCATGTCCACAACTTCTGCTTTCGGATGCTTTTGGGTGTCGAAACGGAACGCTGATTCCGGTTGCTTGGACTGAGGGGTGTAGCTGCGTATGTTGAATGTCTGCGCATTCCCGTCGTGATCTTTTATGATGATGCGTACTGGCGAATAGTTTTTCGAAAGCCATAGGCTGATAACCTTTATGTCGCCTTTTTGTTTTGGGGCGAGTGCAAGGTGGTAAGTCTTGTTTCCGTTTATGTTTTCTTCGCCTTTGTATCCATAGCGGAAGCGGGTGTTATAGGAGTTAATTATGGCGTACGGATTGATGGTCTCCAACTCTTCAGGGGTAGGAGAGGAGATGGTAACCTCATTATTCTGTTGCATATAGCTCCACTGAGTCTTTCCGTCGAACCAGCTTTCCACTCCTCCGCAGTTTAGGTAAAAGCAGTCGCCCTGCAGCAACAGTGTTCCGGGTTGAGTGCCTTCAAATTGTATGCTTATACCTTGCGACTTCTTGTAATTTGCCGCAGCTTGGTCTAGTATCGACTTCGCTTTCTCCGCTTGTTGGGCGTGTAATGTGCCTCCACATGCGAGGCACAACCCTATTAGTACAGATAATATATGTTTCATAATGGCTTTTCTTTATGTTAATTCTTTAAAGAACTCATGCGCATGTCCAGGTCGTTTTCGTCCATACATAGTACCTCGCGTGCTTTGCTGCCGTTTGTTGGGCCTACTATGCCTGCATGTTCCAGCTGGTCCATGATTCGTCCGGCACGATTATATCCGATAGAGAACTTACGCTGTATCAGTGATGTAGAGCCTTGCTGATGATAGATAAGCAAACGTGCGGCCTCTTCGAACAGAGGGTCGAGGTGTTTCATGTCTACTTCTCCGCTTGCTCCGCCGCCGTTGTCTGCATTTTCATCTACGTATTCAGGCAGTAAGAATGCGCTTCCGTATCCTTGTTGCTTGCTGATGAATGTAGCTATACGTTCTACTTCAGGAGTATCTACAAAGGCGCACTGAACACGTACCGGGTCGTTTCCTTGCAAGTAAAGCAAGTCTCCCTTACCGATAAGCTGCTGTGCTCCCGGACGGTCGAGAATAGTGCGTGAGTCCATCATAGAAGCTACGCGGAATGCAACTCGTGCCGGGAAGTTGGCCTTGATGGTACCGGTGATGATATTAGTAGTAGGTCGCTGTGTAGCGATGATGGCGTGTATACCCACGGCACGCGCCAACTGGGCTATACGGCATATAGGCAACTCAACGTCTTTTCCGGCAGTCATAATCAAATCACCAAACTCATCGATAATGATAACGATGTATGGCAAGAAGCGATGTCCGTTGTTAGGATTCAACTGGCGGTTGATGAATTTGGCGTTATATTCCTTAATGTTACGGCAACCCGCTTTACGCAGCAAGTCGTAGCGTGTATCCATCTCTACGCACAGCGAGTTCAGTGTTTGCACTACCTTTGTAACATCGGTAATGATAGCGTCTTCGGCATCCGGAAGCTTAGCCAAGTAATGGTTTTCTATAGGAGCGTAAATAGCGAACTCAACCTTCTTCGGGTCGATAATGACGAATTTCAGTTCGCTTGGGTGCTTCTTATATAATAAGGAGGTAACGATGGCGTTCAAACCAACTGATTTACCTTGACCAGTGGCTCCGGCTACCAACATATGAGGCGCTTTTGCCAAGTCTACCATAAATACTTCATTGGTGATAGTACGTCCTAACGCTACAGGTAAATCGAATTTGGTTTCCTGAAACTTTTTGCTGCTAAGTATTGAGCTCATCGGCACGATGCGAGGATTGGCGTTAGGTACTTCTATACCGATAGTGCCCTTTCCGGGGATAGGAGCGATGATACGTATGCCCAGAGCTGACAGGCTAAGTGCGATGTCGTCTTCCAAATTACGGATTCTGGCTATGCGGATACCCTCGGCAGGGGTGATTTCGTATAAAGTAATAGTCGGTCCCACGCTTGCCTTTATAGAGCTGATTTCTATGTTGAAGCTTTTCAAGACCTGAATGATACGGTTCTTGTTAGCGTTTTGTTCTGCCATATCCACTACAGGTTCATTCGTTTCGTACGGATTGAGCAGGTCTAATGGCGGAAACTTGTAATTCTCTAAGTCGAGGCGCGGATTATAAGGCTGGCTCAAATCCCCAACGGGTGTTTCATCTTCATCTGTCGGCAGAGGGTCGATAGTGAAAGAAGGCTCTTCGTTTGTTCTTTTCTCCGGCATTGAAGCGGATGTCTTGGTAGATTTCTGTTTGTTTTGAGAATAGATAGGCTTAGCAGGCTCAGCTTCTTTTGGGTCGAGTTCTATTTCCACCGCTTTATCTTCGTCCTTTGTTTCAGGTTCTTCTATGATGGCAGTTCCGTTTTTGATGTTCTGTTGGCAGAACATCTCGTCTATGTCCATGCCGTTTTTAGAAACATCCTCTTTAGTTTGTGGTGCTTCTTGTACAGGAACAACATCAACAGTGGAAGGTTTGTTCTCCGGTTGCGGCGTATTGTTGTCTTCTTCATTGCCGTCGTTATTCGCTTTTCTCTTCAGCGGAAATGACGGGTGTACTACTTTTCTTACCACATTCATAGTCTCTCTGCTGAAAAACAAGCAGATGAAGACAAGCGTCACGAGCAAGATAATCACAAGTCCGGCACTACCTACTTGCGAAGCTATCCATCGGCTTACGTTGTATCCGTGTAGTCCGCCCGGATATATAAATGAATCTTCGAAACTGCCTTGGAATGCGAAAGCCAGAGTCAATGACAACCAGAAAATAGATGCGAAACAACCGACAAACCACTTCCACACAGTGAATTGATAGGCGTTCATCAGTCTCATTCCGGCTATTATCAAAAATACTATGATGATGTACGAAGCCAGTCCGAAGCAGTCGTTCACCAAGAATTGTGACAACTGTGCTCCCGATGAGCCCATTACATTTTGAATCCCGTTATCGGTTCTTAGCAATTCTCCGGTCTCGGCGTGCATTACCAAGCTTTGGTCGTGACCCCCGCTGACCAGGAATGAACTGAACGCCAAGAGTAAATAAACTCCGAACATCACGAACAGCAGTCCTATCATAAAATAAGGGGTTTCGCCTTTGAATAAGGTAACTACTTTTTTCGCAGTAGCTAGTTTATCGTTATTTCCTTTGTTTTCAGTCTTCTTTTTATTCATAATTCAATCGGTTTGTCTTGCAAATGTACGAATAAAAGTAAAACCGAAAAATATTTTTCGTACCTTTGCACGTCAATTATTTGGGTTATGAATAATAAAACATCTATAGTTTACGATAAGAATACGGTGGAATTCATCACAGTGTCTGCCGAGTTTTGTGGCTTTTTGGAGCGTGTAGAAAGTATGAAGCGCAAATCTTTTGTTGATAAAATACTAAAGCTGTTGCCGCTTCTATACCTTAAAGCTTCGTTACTTCCCGAATTTGCCCGCATCGATGATTTCAATCCTGAGACATTTGTTACGGAGGGAGATTATGAGCGCGTGCGTCAGAGCGTGATGCAACTGTTGGGCGATAAGGACGATTATCTCGATGTTTTCCTCGACGATATGGCATATAGTGACACGCCCATCCGCCAGAGCATATCCGAATGTTTGGCCGATATCTACCAGCCGCTGAAAGACTGTGTATGTGTGTATCAACTTGGCTTTGAACAGACCATGAACGATGCTTTGCTGCTTTGCCGTGAACGCTTTGCCGAGTATTGGGGACAGCGTTTGGTCAATGCGATGCGTGCGTTGCACGATGTGAAGTACGCTCAGAACGATGACGAAGAAGATTCAGACCCGTTGGAAGAAGATACTTACGAGAATTCGTCGTTCGGAAAAGCTGATGCTGGATATACAGAAGCCGATTTGTACAAAGGGCTTGAAGAAGGTGAGGATGATGAATTAGATGATGATTACAAATATTGATAGATTCACAGAAAATACGAATGGTAGTATTACAAAATAAAATATCGAAGCAAGAGGTTGCCGCAATGGAGAAGGAGGCGTTTGCGGGGCGTATATTTATAATTTATACAGAAGCCGAGGCGCGAAAAGCCGTAGATTACCTCAATAAGCATACTATTGTGGGGGTCGATACAGAGACTCGTCCTTCTTTCCGTCGTGGAACGGTGCATCAGGTGGCGTTGCTTCAGATTTCTACTAAAGATACATGTTTCTTGTTCCGTTTGAACCACTTGGGACTTCCCGATTTCTTGGAAGATTTCTTGCAGAACGATGTACTGAAGGTTGGTCTCTCACTTAAAGACGACTTTGCCATGCTGAGAAAACGCAATCAGAAAGACCCTCGTTTCGGCAATTGGGTTGAGCTGCAAGATTATGTTCCTCTTTTCGGAATAGAAGAAAAGAGCCTTCAGAAAATATATGCGTTGCTTTTCAAGAAGAAGATATCTAAGAGTCAGCGCCTATCGAACTGGGAGGCAGAAGTTCTGACCGAGGCACAGCAGCAATACGCCGCTACAGACGCTTGGGCTTGTGTAGAAATCTATAATTTCCTTGAGCCATTGCGCGTATCAGGCAATTACGAAATAGAAAAAGTGATAGAAGAAAAAATAAATTCATAATAATAAAAGACTTAACCAGAGTGGCATATAAAAAGGTTTATTTGAAACCCGGAAAAGAAGAGTCGCTTAAGCGTTTCCATCCGTGGGTATTTTCGGGAGCCATAGCCCGTATAGAGGGTGAACCCGAAGAAGGTGAAATAGTAGATGTGTTTACATCGAAAAAAGAATTCATTGCGTGCGGACATTATCAGGTTGGAAGTATAGCTGTGCGTGTACTTACATTTACGCAGCAAGAAATCGACCGTGACTTCTGGCGACAGAAGTTGCAGGTGGCAAAAGACTTGCGTGTAGCGTTGGGACTGATAGGAAATCCGGAAAACAATACATATCGTTTGGTTCATGGCGAAGGTGATAACCTTCCAGGACTTATCATCGACGTATACGATCATACAGCCGTAGTGCAGGCGCATTCGGCAGGTATGCATGTGTTCCGTATGGAGATAGCTGAGGCTCTTTCTGAAGTGATGGGCGACATTGTGCAGAATATCTATTATAAATCGGAAACTACGTTGCCGTTTAAAGCCGATTTGTTGGCTCGTGAGAACGGATTCATCAAAGGTGGCAGCCCTGAGAATGTAGCGATGGAGAACGGACTGAAGTTCCATGTAGACTGGCTGAAGGGTCAGAAGACAGGTTTCTTTGTAGATCAGCGCGAAAACCGTCATTTGCTTGAACGCTATTCTAAGGGACGTAATGTTCTTAATATGTTCTGCTACACCGGTGGTTTCTCTTTCTACGCTATGCGTGGCGGTGCTAACTTGGTGCATTCGGTAGACAGCTCTGCTAAGGCTATCGACTTGACCAACGAAAACGTGCAGCTTAACTTCCCTGGCGACCCACGTCATCAGGCTTTTGCTGAGGATGCTTTCAAGTACCTCGACCGCATGGGCGATCAGTACGATTTGATTATCCTTGACCCGCCTGCATTTGCCAAGCATCGTGACGCTGTACGTAATGCTTTGCGCGGATATACCAAATTGAATGCAAAGGCATTCGAGAAGATTCGTCCCGGAGGTATCCTGTTTACTTTCTCTTGTTCGCAGGTAGTTAATAAGGACAACTTCCGCAACGCCGTGTTTACAGCGGCTGCTCAGAGTGGTCGTAGCGTGCGTATCTTGCATCAGCTCACTCAGCCGGGTGACCATCCGGTAAATATTTACCATCCAGAAGGCGAGTACCTGAAAGGATTGGTATTGTACGTAGAGTAACACCTTATATATAAGTATAACGTTTTATCAAATCAGTACTTCTGTAATTTTTTACCGAAGTGCTGATTTGATATTTTTTTTGAGTTTTCGATAATATAGGCAAAAGAATGTCTTGAAAACTATGATTAATTGCATAAAGTCATGAAATTCTTTAATGAAGTTGTCTCACTTCGACCGAAGTAAGCATTCACTTCGAGTCGGTCAACGT
>ULYR01090429.1_pt1 | contig 20349 bp, 20 predicted proteins | sample 1962341 | NCBI WGS metagenome assembly ULYR01 (sample SAMEA4835868, study PRJEB28245) | human gut metagenome | biome: gut microbiome; material: fecal sample | place: Denmark | collected 2008 | reverse complement strand
TGCCATCGTGGACGTGCTGTCGGACGAGGCTGCCTACACAAAGATGTGTGCAGCCTGCCGCGAGAAAATAGAGACGGGCTTCTCTTCGCAGCTCATGATCCAAAAGCTGGAGAGAATATTTGAGGAGTTGGTGCGCGGCACAGAAAAAATCCAACAGCGGAAGGCTTTAGCGCAAAAGCTTGGAAGCTTTGAACGGCTGATATCCGATTATTATACGGTTTATCGACTGAGCGAATCCGTGCAGTCTGAGGCGGAGGAAGTATGGAAGTCGCGGGAATGGTTCCGGGAACTGTACGAGGCAGCAACCGGACAAATTCCAACAACCCCTGATTATCAGACTGCGGAAGAAACCGGAGAGATGTTGCCAGAAATTACGTTACAGATGTACCGCTCTGGAAAAATCGGTTTTAAGTACATCATGAAATACCTTTTTGCGTGGATCAAGTATAAACTTTCTGGTAAGAAAATGTAAGAGAAAACCATGATTCAAAAAATGAAAAGATATCAGTTCCTGTTTGAGGAGCTGGTAAAACGTGACTTTAAAAAGAAGTATAAACGAACAGTTTTAGGAATGGCGTGGAGTTTGCTTTCCCCACTGCTGACGTTGCTGGTCATGCGGCTGGTGTTTACGCAGTTCTTTGGGGAAAGCATGGAGCATTACACCACCTATTTGTTCTGCGGAAACCTGATTTTCGCATGCTTCAGCGAGTCAACCGGACTGGGAATGACCTCGCTGCTGGAAAATGCGGATATTTTCTCCAAGGTCAATGTACCGAAGTACCTGTTTTTGCTGTCGAAAAGCATTCAGGGACTGATAAACTTCGGCCTAACGCTACTGGTGTTTTTTCTGTTCTGCATTCTGGACGGCATCACATTCACTTGGAAGTTCGTTTTACTGCTGTACCCCATATGCTGTCTTGTCCTCTTTAATATTGGCGTGGGATTGATTCTCTCGGCACTATTCATGTTCTTCCGGGACATCCAATATCTTTGGTCCGTGTTTACGCAGCTTCTCATGTATATGTCGGCCATCTTCTACACCATTGACCATTACAGCTATACGGTCCAGTGCCTGTTTTTGGCCAATCCGGTTTATCTATTCATTCGGTATTTCCGAAAAATAGTCATCGAAGCGACCATTCCGACCCTGTGGTTCCACCTGCTGATGCTGGCGGATGTGCTGTTTGTTCTCATGATTGGCTGCTGGATGTACAAAAAGTACAACCATCGGTTTCTGTATTACATTTGACGGAGGGAAACATGGAAGTTTTAAAAGTCGAAAATGTCTCCATCCGTTATATGACCGGTGATTTCAAGGATATCGGCCTGAAGGAATATGTTATGCGGCGGCTGAAAAACAACTACCATGTAACAGAGTTTTGGGCAGACAGGCACATTACGTTCTCGCTGGAAAAGGGCGATATGCTCGGTATTGTCGGTACAAACGGCGCTGGAAAAAGCACGTTGCTGAAGGCAATATCGGGCATCATGGAGCCGACAGAAGGAACGGTTTGGCATGCGGGGAGTATTGCCGCTTTACTGGAATTAGGTTCTGGCTTTGATGGTGACCTGACCGTTCGGGAAAACACTTACCTGCGCGGCGCGATGTTGGGTTATACCAGAAAATTTATGGATGAAATGTATGAGCGGATTATTGACTTTTCAGGATTAGGCGACTTTCAGGATAGGCCGTTCAAGCATTTGTCATCCGGCATGAAAGCTCGGCTGGCGTTTTCTATTGCGAGTTTGGTGAACCCGGATATTTTGATCTTGGACGAGGTACTTTCTGTCGGCGATGGCGCGTTCAAGGCAAAAAGCGAGGCCAAAATGAAGGAGATCATCACGGGTGGAGCTACAACGATTCTGGTTTCCCATTCCTTGGAGCAGGTGCGGCAACTCTGCAACAAGGTGCTGTGGCTTGACAAGGGTGAGCAGATGGCATTTGGGGGGACGAAGGAGATTTGCGATGGATATTGGGAGTTTTTGACACGCGGTTTTTGAAAAACGCACAATACTATTTATAGTTACCGGAAGAGAAGAATGTTCTATGCGTCTATGATGCGGTTTAAAAGATGGCTACTTCCTCATATGTGAAGTATGTGTAACAGCTGTTTTGCAAGGGTCCTGCAGAATATGGGGGATGTTAGTTAAATAAAGACGTATATTGAGCGGTTGGAGAAGAAACAAATGTTAAAATACAATGTATTGAAGCAAATTGACTGGAAACTAGCTGCATCGTTATGGGGAATCATCTTAATTATAGGGATGCTGATGATAAATTATGGTGTAGTTGGTGTTTGTGGCGTTATATGTATGCTGCTATTTATCTCTGCATATTACGGACTTGTGGCTCAAGGAATTATTATTTCTGGGTCGTATAGTTTTATTCGAAATATGAACAAGAAAGATGTGCTTCTTTGTATATTTGGATGCTTGAGCATTCTAACTGTTGTTTATGCATTAATAGCAAGAGAAAAGTTCATATATTATTGGGATTACTCGGGATTTTGGACAGCTACTCTTGCTAAGGGGGGGGAGATGATGTCCTCGCCGATAGAAAGCTTAAAGTGGCTCTATATTGGAATTTGCAATGATGAATATAATAAATGGATTCCGATGATTATAGCGTTACCACTCAAAATCTTAGGCGGAACTTATTTAAGTTATGTGCTTGTTATGATGATTATGTTTGTTTTACCTACGGCATTTATATATGCGTTAGTGTTGCAACATATGAGGTTTAACAAGAATATACCCATTGGAATTGCGTTTTGCCTATTTGCTGGAATGGTAGCATTGATTTTTCCTACTATGATAGGATATGCGGACGCTGCGTGTATATTACTGGTTAGTGTTTTGGTGTTAATAGCTGTTACACTTGATTTCCAACGGTATTCATTAAAAAACTGTATAGTCATCTCTGCGATAATTCTGCACTTGGCCTTAATGAGAAGATCCTATTGCATTTGGATTATCTCATACGCAATAGCATTAGTTTCGCGAATGCTGTATGAATCCATTATCTGTAAAGCTGCTAAAAATGGTGTAGTGAATTATATAAAAAATTTACTGACCATTTTTGCTATATGTAGCATTATGTTACTGCTATTTTTTGAAAAGTATGTGACGAATATACTCCAATCAAATATTTTTGTATCCTATGGGGCATGGGGAAAAATAACTGAGGTTGGCAAGTATTTAAAATTCGTAGATGAATACGGGATAGTGATGCTAGTTTTCTCAATATGTAGCTTGGCCTGCTTTAGAAAAAACCGTGGTATAAATTGCCGGGTTGTTTTGGTTCAATTTATGACTGTTTTGCCGCTTATAATCTATATGCTCATCATAGGAACTGGTTTTACCGTTAACGCATTTTATTGGATTAGCGGACAGTTATGTCTGCTCCAGATAATAGGACTATTTGAAATTGTTGAACAAATAAGTCAAGCAGGGGTAAAAAAAATAATTTCTACTATTTTTGTAATAGCGTATAGTTTGAATTTTATAGTTGGAATTGGATTTTTAAATATTGATTCTATGCACCTATTGCAGAATAGGCACTATTCAATTCGAAGGCGAGATGATATTGACGAAATAAAACGATTAGTTTTTATGCTATCAAAACTTTCCGATGGAAATAAAACGGTATATGTAATTGCAAGCTCAAATATTTTGAATGACGATATTGCACGTAATGCGTATCTTCCAGAGGTTAATTCCAATTTAAACTTGTTATATACAGCACATGCGGATTTAAGAGATGGTTTTCCAATTTCATTCTTGACAGCGGACGTAGTAGTGGTTACAAATCCGCTTCAATTTCATTTGATGCCCGAAGACCAACGCGTTATATCAATTTTGGGAGATTTTGTGGAAAATGAGACACAAACGTATCAAAAGTTACCTGAGACATATGCACTCAGAGATGATGTAGAAGCTATGATTTATGTACGAACGGCACCGCTAAGTTCAGAACAAATTCGGCAATTGGGAGAAAGATTTGAATTATATTACTCAGAGTACCCAAACTTGTTCTCTGGTCGAGTTAAGAACTTTATGGAAAACGTTATGCGGAATGATGTTACCGAGAATTGAAGGAGTGCAGTGTGAAACTATAGATTGGGAGTAAAGCTCAGATGCAAAAAACCATATTGGAAATTTCTAAGAATTGGAAATTAAGCGATGCAAATATTCAGAATCTAGAAGAAATAAAGTCATGGATTACAGAGCGAAATAATCAACTTGTGGTGTCGATAGATAAAGTGGGTTTTGCTAACGGGAATTTTTGGTTCTATGACCCAAACGAAGGCTGTATCCGCAACAAAAATCGAAGCTTCTTTTCGATCACTGGTTTTCAAAAGGTCATGCTGAACGGATGCGTCCTCACCCAGCCTATAATCTTACAGCAAGAAATAGGTTATCTCGGTATCATTTGCAAAGAGTTTGACGGTGTCATGCACTTCCTAATGCAGGCAAAGGTCGAGCCGGGGAATGTGAACAAGATCCAAATTTCGCCCACCATTCAGGCGACCAAAAGTAACTTCACACAGAAGCACGGCGGAGCAACGCCACCATACTTGGATTATTTCGCCAATGCGAACCGATACGAAATCATTGTGGATCAGATTCAGTCTGAACAGTCATCCCGGTTTTACAAAAAGCGCAACCGCAACATTATTATCCGGGTAGAAGAAGACATCCCGATATTGCCCTCTCACCATTGGATGACGCTGGGACAGATTAAACGGCTGATGCGGGAGGACAACCTAGTCAATATGGACACGCGGACAGTCCTCTCCTGCATTCCATTTTGCAAACTGCAACTGTCTCCTTTGGAGCTGTCTGAACTGTCCGACGGATTCCAGGATAAGGCTCTATTTCGCTCCATTTTCATCGGGGATGCAGATAACCAACTTCCACAGGTTTATCAGTACATCAATAACAGCAAAATGTTTGAAGAGGCGCAAAAGAGTTTAGTGCCACTGCATGAATTGCCAGACTGGGAGTGGAAGAACGGCGAGTTCGTGTGTAAGCATCCGTATCCTTTCAAAGTTGTTTTCTGCGATATTGCCATTGAGGGTCGGGAAGTCAAGCACTGGGAACAACCTCTGTTTGAGGCTTGTGGGATTGCTACATTTGGTTTGATCTGTTGCGAAGATAACGGTGTGCTAAAATTCGTTGTTAGGGCGACGTCGGAGATTGGCTGCTTTGATTGCGTTGAGTTGGGTCCAACTGTGCAACGAGAGGCTATGCCTATTCAGAAAACAGCAGATGCTGTGACCGAATTCTTCGATACACAGTTGGCGCAGAGAACAAATGTGTTCTTTGACCATCTGTTGTCGGAAGAAGGTGGTCGCTTCTACCATGAACAAAATAGGAATGTTTTGGTTCGGGTAAGGCGTGAGGAATTACCTCCGTTGCCAAAGGGATACTTCCTGTTGGATTATCGGACTTTGAACGAGCTGGTACAGGTGAATAACACGCTCAATATTCAACTTCGGAACCTGCTTTCACTGTTGGAGGCGTAACTATGAGATTGGGAATTTTAGGGACGGCGGATATTGCTTTTCGGCGATTTCTACCGTCACTGAAGAAGTACCCGCAGGTAGAGTATGCGGGGGTAGCCTCTCGGACAAAGGGGACCGCCAAACGGTTTGTGGAAATGTTCGGCGGACGGGCCTACGACAGCTACGATGCGCTTTTAGCCGATGAGAGCATCGATGCGGTTTATGTTCCGCTACCGCCCGCGCTGCACTATGAGTGGGGCAAAAAGGTGCTGCTGTCTAGAAAACATCTGTTGATGGAGAAGCCGTTTACCACTAGCGCGGCGAAAACGACGGGACTATTGGCAATCGCGGTAGAAAACGGCTTGGCTGTTCATGAGAATTATATGTTCCTGTATCACAGCCAGCTTGCCAAAATCAAAGAACTGATTGCAGACGGTGCGATAGGAGATATCCGGCTGTATCGCATGGCATTTGGTTTTCCAAAGCGTGCGGGAAGAGACTTTCGCTATGACAAGGCATTGGGCGGAGGCGCATTGCTGGATTGCGGCGGCTATCCAGTGCGGCTTTCCTTGGAGCTGCTGGGAGATACGGCAAGGGTAGTGCAGGCAAAGCTGACGCAACCGAAGGGCTATGAGGTGGATGTGTTCGGCTCCGCAGTTTTGGAAAATGAAGATGGTCTTTGCGCTCAGGTATCCTTTGGTATGGATAATGCATATCAGTGCCAACTGGAAGTTTGGGGCAGCAAGGCAACCCTGATTGCGCCGAGAATTTTCACTGCAGGTGACAGCGTCCAACCAGGACTGATTCTACGGACATCCAATGGCGAAACGGTAAAGCAGATGGAATGTGATGACCAGTTTTTGCACTCGATCCAGCAATTTGTGAAAAGCTGTACCGATCTGCGTGAACGAGCATTGTCGATGGAGTTGATTCGGAAACAAAGTGTGATAGTTCAGGACGTATTTGAAAAAGGAGAGATACGATGATCCCGTTTAATAAAGCCAGCATTACAAATAGAGAAGAGCAGAATCTTATAGATGCCTTACATAACAGCAAGCTGTCCGGCGATGGCAACTATACTATGAAGGTTTATGAGCAGCTAAAGAAGCGATTCGGGTTGGAGAATGTCCTGCTGACTACTTCCGGCACGACTGCTTTGGAGATGGCCTCGCTGCTGATTGACTTACAGCCCGGGGATGAAGTTATCGCACCCTCGTTCACCTTTTCCTCTACGGTCAATGCTTTTTTGCTGCGAGGAGCTAAGCCTGTGTTTTGCGACATTCGGGAAGATACATTCAATATGGACGAAAGATTGATCGAAAGATTGATTACACCGAATACCCGTGCGATCTACTGCGTGGATTATGCAGGTGTCCCCTGTGAGATGGATACGATCAATGCAATTGCAAAGAAGCACGGCCTGTTTGTGATCGAGGATGCGGCGCAGGCTATTGGCTCCACATACAAGGGCAGATACGCTGGTACGCTGTCTGAGTTTGGGTGCTACTCCTTCCATGAAACAAAAAACTATGTGATGGGTGAAGGCGGTGCCATTGTACTGAACGAAGCGCAGTATAAAGAGCGTGCTGAGATTATTCGGGAGAAAGGAACCAACCGCAGACAGGTACTGAAGGGTTGGGTGGACAAGTATACCTGGCATGACATCGGTTCTTCATTTTTGCCCTCCGATTTACTAGCGGCTGTTTTGAGTGCCCAGTTAGATCGTTATGATGAAATCATGGAAAAAAGAATGCGGATATGGAATGCTTATCATGAACAGCTTAAGCCGTTGGAAGATGCTGGGAAACTGCGGCGACCGATTCTGCCGGAAAATGTGCGGCATAACGGACATATGTACAATATTGTTCTTCCCTCGGATGAAACACGTACCAATCTAGTCGCAGCTTTAAAACAGCAGGGAATCATGGCCTATATCTGTTATGTCCCACTGCACTCTGCCCCTATGGGACAGAAACTGGGATGGAAACCCGAAGATTGTCCGGTGACGGAGGATATGGGGGGCAGAGTTCTGCGTCTGCCCCTGTATGCGGATATGACGGTGGAGGATGCGAAACATGTAATCGAGAGCATTAAGAAAGTGCTATAAGGGAATGGAGGAGAATATGGATTGGGGAAATAAGACATATTTGATTACCGGAGGTACATCCGGAATCGGACTGCAGGTGGCAACGGATTTGGTTACAAAAGGCGCAAAGGTCGTTATTGTCGGCAGCAATCCAACCAAGTTGGAGCACGCGGTATCCCAGCTTCCGACTGGAAATCATGGGATATGCTTTGATTTGAAAAATCTCAATAAAATAGGGGACATTTTCGCACAATGCGCGGAGTGGGGCATAGTCTTCGATGGTATGGTCCACTGTGCAGGAATTTCACCGCTGATGCTTGTTCGAGACAACGATGTGCAGACGATGCTGGATGCATTTGCCGTGAACTATTTCTCTTTCGTAGAACTTGTGAAGTATTTCCAGCAGGAGATGACCTCGGCACCTGCTGCAAGTATTGTTGCGATCTCATCGATCACGGCATCACAAGCAAGTAACCGGCAGAGTGTTTACGGCAGCAGTAAGGCAGCCTTAGAGGAGACGGTACGCTGCTTGGCAAAGGAATTGATGCTGCGGCATATTCGTGTTAACGCAGTAGCACTTGGGGCGGTTCAAACAGAACTATATAAAAAGCTTGAGTGCGAAAATACGTCATTAGGAAATCGCTATCCTTTGGGCGTGATTCCTCTAGAGGAAGTAAGCGGCTTGATTTTACAACTGCTGTCAGATGATGCTGCATATATGACAGGGTCAATACTGAAAATGGATGCAGGTCATGATGTATGGCTGCGGTAAGGGAGAGCATATTATGGTAATTTCTATGAAAAAACAACGCCGCAACATTGTTGAAGTTGCGTATAGGGCGAGACAGGGGCATCTATCCAGTAGTATGTCTGTGCTGGAGTTATTGAACGTCTTGTATAAAGAAGTGATGAACTTTGACCCGACAAAGCCAGACGATAAGATGAACGATTGCCTTATCTTAAGTAAAGGACACGCAGCACTTGCTCAGTACGCAGTGCTGTTGGATTTGGGATGCATCACAGAGAAAGAGTTTTTCTCCTACTCCAAATTCGATAGCATATTAGGAGAGCATCCAGATCGGAACAAGGTTCCCGGTGTGTGTGTTTCCACGGGCTCCCTTGGGCATGGTTTTCCTAATGCTGTTGGGCTCGCAGCAGGTTTTGCGGCACAGAATATGCCGAACAGGACATATGTTGTTATTGGCGATGGAGAAGCAAACGAGGGAAGCATTTGGGAAGCTGCAGCCGCTGCAGCACTACTTCAACTTCATCGGCTGACCTGCATAGCTGACGATAACCAGTCAGCTAGTCATATGCCAGAACTGGGAGCAAAGTTTGCTTCCTTTGGCTGGGATGTGGTAGAGATTAACGGAAATGACTTGGAGCAGGTGCGCCATGCACTTGGACGACCTCACACAAAACCGCTGTTTGTATGGGCACACACTGTTAAAGGCTATGGCTGCCGCTTGATGGAAAGAGATCCGGAGGGATGGCATCACCGTATTGTGACTGATTCCGAATATCAAGAGTTGATGGAGGAACTACAATGAATATGCGCGAAGCCTTTGTGGCTGCAACAAAAGATATTTTAAAGGAAAATGAAAAAACTGCGCTCGTTTTAGGTGGCATTAGCGTTGCTAGCTTTTCTGATGAACTTGAGAAGTATCCGAAACGCGTGTTTGATGCGGGAATTATGGAGCAGGCTGGATTAAGTATTGCAGCGGGTATGTCTATTGCGGGAATGATTCCAATCTATCATACGATAGCACCATTTTTGGCTGAACGCGCATATGAGCAGCTAAAGATAGATTTTGGCTATCAGAAGATAGGGGGTAATTTCGTTTCAAATGGTGCTTCACTTGATTACTCATCATTTGGTGCTACACATCAATGCCCTGCTGAAATTGCGATTCTAAAGCAGATTCCTGGTATGCAAATTGTGACAGCAGGTACCCCAAAGGAATTTGACATGCTTTATCGCGCAAACTATGACAATGGAAAGCCCACCTACTATCGTCTATGTAGAGATACAAATAGCGTGGAAAATGAAGTAATTCTGGGTAAGGCAAACATTATTAAGAAGGGAAATAAGCTTACTGTGATCGCGGTTGGTCCGATGCTTGAGACAGCCATTCAGGCAACAGAAGGACTAGATGTGACAGTGTTGTACTATGCATCTGTTGCGCCGTTTGATTGTGAAACACTGGTAAATAACTGCCCAAGCGGGAAAGTCTTGATTTGTGAACCATATTATGAGGGCGGACTTTTATATGATGTGATTCAGACTTTACATGGTAGAGTTTCTTACATAGATACATTTGGACTCCCCCATGAGTTTTGTGAGCATTATGGTACGACGCATCAAAACATGGAATATTGGCATCGAACGGTGAAAGATTTGCATGATCACGTAACAAGGGCGCTTTAAATGGGAGAAGTCTATGAATCGGAAAATCAATGTGCTGGTCACAGGTGTTGGTGCTATTATCGGCTACGGAATCATTAAGAGTTTGCGGGCGTCTAAATACGATTGCAATATTATCGGTATGGACATTTATGCCGATGCGGTGGGACAAGCTTGGTGCGACAGCTTTGTTCAGGCTATACCTGCCGCCGATCCGAACTACGTTCCCTTTGTGCTGAAGGTCATGGAAGAGCATCAAATTGATCTTATCATGTTCGGTACAGAACAAGAGATCAACCGGCTTTCAAATGCAGAAGAGGAAATGGGCGCGCAATATAAAAAGCTGGTACTTAACCGGAAGGAGATTATCGCGCTGTCTGATGACAAATGGGCGACATACCAGATGCTTTGTCAAAATGACCTTCCGACCATTCCCTCAATGATCGAAGGTTCTTATGATGCTATTACGCAGGCTTTGGGAACACCATTTCTGCTCAAGCCGCGTAAGTCTTATGCCGGTAAAGGTATGGTGGTGATTCATGACGAGTCAGAATTCCAATACCGTCGTAGCCGTCTACCACAAGAACAATTTATGGTACAGAAGCTGATTGGTGATGACGAGCACGAATATACCGCCGCCACATTTGGCTTTGGAGATGGAACGTGTCTGGACAAACCAATTGTATTTTCCCGCAAGCTGAGCCAAGAGGGGGCTACAGCAAAGGCGCGAAGCATTGAAGTGCCGGAAATAGAGGAACAGATCAAGATGCTGACCGGTATTTTGAAGCCTGTTGGCCCCACAAATTACCAGTTCAGGAAAGAGGGAGAGCAGTATCTGCTGCTGGAGGTAAATCCAAGAATATCATCGTCCACCTCCATCCGGACGGCCTTCGGTTATAACGAGGCGGAAATGTGCATCACATGGTATCTTCATGGTAACCGACCGGAGCAGCCGGAAATCCATACAGGTGAAGCGCGGCGGTATATTGCAGACTGGGTAGATGTAGAATGATCGCGTTTATATCGGATATTCATGGGAATTATCCGGCACTGCAAGCTGTGCTTCATGAGATCGACCGGATGAAGTGTGATCAAATCATTTGCTTGGGTGATGTGACTGGGTATTATAGCCAAGTGAATGAGTGCATTGCCCTGCTGCGTCAAAGGGAAATTCCCTGCTTGTTGGGAAATCACGACTACTATTTGATTTCCAATACCTGCTGCTCTTCCAAAACTGTAAAACTGTGTCTGGATTATCAGAAAACGGTGATTTCAGAGGATAATCTGAACTGGTTAAGAGGAAACTCGCCATTTGCGGATACATCTGAATTTTCACTGCGACATGCAGGATGGCACGATGCAATTGAGGAACGCTTTGATAGGTTTGATTTTTCATGGGTTGATGCCATGCCGCAACAAGCATTTTTCTCAGGTCATACACATGTGCAGGGTATGTGCTTGAGCGTGTCAATGGACAGGGTGTATTGTAATCCTGGCTCAGTTGGACAACCAAGAGATAATGATCCCCGCGCGGCTTTTGCCGTTTGGATCGGTGGATGTAAGGTGTCACTACATCGTGTTCCGTATGATATAGACGAAGTTGTACGGCATATGCAGGCGGCAGGTCTTGGCGATTGGATTTGGAAGGGCCTTTATACGGGTCGGCAAATCGGAAAATAAGTGGGAAGTGTTTTATGGAAAAACTATCAGTAGTGATTCCCTGCTATAAGTCGGAGTCTATGATTAGGACCGTTGTGCAGGAGACGGTCTGTGCACTGGTGAAAAGACCGGAATACACATATGAGATAATTCTTGTTAATGATGGTTCGCCCGATGGAACTTGGCGGGAGCTGCAGCAGCTGGCAAGAGAAAACAAAAACATCAAGAGTATCAATCTGGCCAGAAATTTTGGACAGCACGCCGCACTAATGGCGGGGTATCGTGCGGTGACCGGTGATATTGTTGTGGGGCTCGATGATGACGGAGAGCATGACCCGGGGTATATCTACGACTTAGTCGATAAGCTAAACGAGGGCTATGACTATGTGTGCGCGCATTTTACGGAAAATCCACCGCGTGGGCTACGAAAGCTTGGCACAGCGGCAAATGCAAAAATGGCAGAGATACTCATAGATAAGCCTCAAGATGCGGAGTTGAGCAGCTTTTATGTTGAGCGGCGGTTTGTTACAGATTATATAACAACCTGTAGCAATCCTTTTCCCTATATAGCGGGTCTCCTTTTGCAGGCGACACGCAATATGGCTGTCATTGATGTCCCCAAGCGAAAAAGACTGGAAGGTAACTCAGGCTATGCTCTAAAAAAACTAATTGGTCTTTGGATCAATGGATTTACTGCTTTTTCTGTGAAACCGCTTCGGATAGCAACCCTGTTAGGCGCACTGGTCGCATGTGCTGGATTTCTCAGCGGTATTGTGGTAATCATCCGAAAACTATGTGATCCGATGATTCTTATTGGCTATAGCTCTCTTATGGCGGGGGTGTTATTTATCGGCGGATGTATTTTGCTTTCGTTGGGATTGATTGGGGAATATGTCGGGCGCATTTATCTGAATATCAACCACATCCCCCAGTACGTAATTCGAGAAACTATAAACTGTGGCGACAAGACAGAGGTAGAGCCATGAAAAAACTTGCCATCATCGGTGCATCGTACTTACAGCTTCCTCTCATTGAAAAAGCGAAGTCAATGGGTATTGAGACCCATGTGTTTGCCTGGGCGGCTAACGATGTGGGCGAAACTGCCGCCGATCATTTTTACCCCATCAGCATAGTGGAAAAGGAACAGATATTGGACAAATGCTGTCAGATCGGGATTGACGGCATTTGTTCCATCGCGTCTGACCTCGCTATGCTGGCGGTAAACTATGTGGCCGAACAGATGGGGCTGACCGGCAATTCTATGGAGTGTACGCTGCGCTCTACAAACAAGCACCTGATGCGGCAGGCGTTTGAACAGCACGGAGATCCTTCGCCTAAGAGCCTTTTGGTGGAGTGCGTGGATGAGCTGCGAAGTGTGCCGCTGCATTATCCCGTGATCGTTAAGCCCACGGACCGTTCCGGCAGCCGGGGCATCACAAAGATGGACAGCCCGAACGGTCTTGCGGAGGCTATCGAAAACGCCAAGTTGCAGGGCTTTGAAAAGAAGGCGCTGGTGGAGGAATTTGCCACTGGTCAGGAATACAGCGTGGAGTACATATCATGGCAGGGTGAACACCATTTCTTGGCGCTGACTCACAAATACACCACTGGCGCACCGGGCTTTATTGAGACGGGGCATTTAGAGCCTGCGCCGGTGTCGGAGAAAACCGTGGAACGCGTCAAGGCGGTGGTGTCTCACGCCCTCAACAGCCTTGGTATCCGATACGGAGCGTCCCATAGCGAGCTGAAGATCGATGTGGATGGACGTATTATGCTCATTGAGATCGGCGGACGTATGGGCGGTGACTTTATCGGCAGCGATTTGGTGGAGCTTTCTACCGGCGTGGATTATGTCAGAGCCGTCATTGATACGGCGTTGGGCGAAAGGCCTGCCCTGACGCACAAGGCCCACAGCGCCGCGGCGGTTCGTTTCGTTTTCTCTCAGGAGGATGTGGATGTTCTTGCACGCATCAAGCGTGAGCACCCGGAACTGTTGGTACGCGAGGACGTGGACACATCCTTCGACCATCCGGTGACAGACAGCGCCACGCGCTTTGGGTATTACCTGCTGCGGGGAGAGGATGTATCGCTGCTGCAGCAGTATATGCCAGAAAACAAATAATCTTGCCAAAGCGGATGTGATGATTTGAAAGAGTATAAAACACTTATCCTGCTCCATTTAATGCTGATGGTTTATTCCATGAGCGGTATTTTCAGCAAGCTGGCAGCCGGGCAGCCGTTTCTCAGCTTCCGCTTTTGCCTGTATTACGGCGTGATCATCGCGCTGCTGGGGCTTTACGCCATCGGCTGGCAGCAGATCATCAAGCGTATGCCGCTGACGCTGGCCTTTGCCAACAAGGCGGTCACCACCGTGTGGGGGCTTGTGTGGGGACTTTTATTCTTCAAAGAATCGGTCACATGGGGGAAGCTGGCTGGCATTGCGTTGATCGTAGCCGGCGTCGTGGTGTTTTCTACGGCGGATAAGGAGGCAGCGTAATGGATAGAACGATGCTCTTCTACGCCGGACTTCTGCTGTTGGGCGTTTTTCTCAGTGCCATCTCGCAGGTCATGCTGAAAAAAGCAGCACTGCGGCAATACTCCAGCAAACTACGTGAATACCTGAATCCACTGGTCATTGTCGCCTATACGATTTTCGTGGGTACGACCTTCTTGAGTATTTATGCCTACAAGGGAATCCCACTGTCCATGGGGCCTGTGCTGGAGGCTACCAGCTACATCTATGTGACCATCTTCGGCGTAACAATCTTCAAAGAAAAACTCAACAAACGAAAACTGGTTGGGCTTGCTCTGATTATAGCGGGCATTATTATATACTCCTTGCTGGGATAGCGATAATTATTAGGAGGATAACCCATGAAAGGCATCATATTGGCCGGAGGTTCCGGCACACGGCTTTACCCCATCACTAAAGGCGTTTCCAAACAGGCACTGGCGATTTACGACAAGCCCATGATCTACTACCCCCTGTCCACGCTGATGCTGGCGGGGATCAGAGAGGTGCTGATCATCTCCACACCCAAGGATATTTCCGTGTTTGAAGACATTTTAGGCGACGGTACGCAGTTGGGGATGCGTTTTAGCTACGCCGTGCAACAGGCACCGAACGGTCTGGCGGAGGCGTTTCTCATCGGCGAGGAGTTTATCGGTAAGGATTCGGTGGCACTTGTTTTGGGCGACAACATTTTCTACGGTGCGGGCTTTTCCGCAACGCTAGCGGAAGCGGCGCAGTTGAAAGAAGGTGCAGTCATCTTTGGCTACCCGGTGCAGAATCCATCCAGCTTTGGCGTTGTGGAGTTCGACAAGGAAGGTAATGTACTGTCACTGGAGGAAAAGCCGGCAGTGCCGAAGTCCAATTACGCCGTGCCGGGGCTGTACTTCTACGACAATGATGTGGTGAAGATCGCAAAGAACGTTAGACCATCCGCCCGCGGTGAGCTGGAAATTACAGCGGTGAATAATGAGTACCTCCGCCGCAAAAAGCTGAAGGTCATCCGATTTTTCCGCGGCATGGCGTGGCTCGACACGGGTACATATGAAGGTTTGCAGGAGGCGTCTCAGTTTGTTAATATCATTCAGAAGAGACAAGGACTGTATGTCTCCTGCATCGAGGAGATCGCCTATCGCCGAGGCTTCATCGACCGCGAACAGCTTCTTGAGCTGGCAAAGCCGCTGATGAAAACGGAGTATGGACAATACTTGCAGGTGATTGCGAAGGAGGGTGTCTTATAACTATGACCATCATCGTCACCGGCGGTGCCGGTTTTATCGGCAGCAACTTCATTTTCTATATGCTGGACAAGCACCCGGAGGACCGTATTGTCTGCGTGGACAAGCTGACCTATGCGGGCAACCTGTCCACGCTGGAGAGCGTCATGGACAAGCCCAACTTCCGCTTCGTGAAGGCGGACATCTGTGACCGCAAGGCCATCTACGACCTGTTTGAGGAGGAGCATCCCGACGTGGTGGTGAACTTCGCCGCCGAGAGCCACGTGGACCGCTCCATCGAGAACCCGGAGGTCTTTTTGCAGACGAATATTTTGGGCACGCAGGTCATGCTGGACGCCTGCCGGAAGTATGGCATCCAGCGGTATCATCAGGTGTCCACCGACGAGGTGTACGGCGATCTGCCGCTGGACCGTCCCGACCTGTTCTTTACCGAGGAGACACCCATCCACACCTCCAGTCCGTACAGCTCTTCCAAGGCAGGCGCGGATCTGCTGGTGCTGGCGTATCACCGCACCTACGATCTGCCCGTCACGGTGAGCCGCTGCTCCAACAACTACGGCCCGTACCACTTCCCGGAGAAGCTGATCCCACTGATGATCGCCAACGCGCTGAACGACAAGCCGCTGCCGGTGTACGGCGAGGGGCTGAATGTCCGTGACTGGCTGTATGTAGAGGATCACTGCAAGGCCATCGATCTCATCATCCGCAATGGTCGGGTGGGCGAGGTGTACAATATCGGCGGCCACAACGAGATGCGGAACATCGACATCGTGCGGCTGATCTGCCAGAAACTGGGCAAGCCGGAGAGCCTGATTACTTATGTGACCGACCGCAAGGGACACGATATGCGCTACGCCATCGACCCCACAAAGATCCACAGCGAGCTGGGCTGGCTGCCGGAGACGAAGTTTGCCGATGGTATCGACAAGACTATCGATTGGTATCTGACCCACCGCGACTGGTGGGAGAATATCATCAACGGGGAGTACCAGCACTACTATGAGCGGATGTATGGGAACCGATAAATTTATTGGATAGTGTACCTCTGTGTGAAATAGGAGAAAGGTCAATGAAAATGCAAGAGTGAAGCACAACGAAGATGCCATTAAGCAAAATAGTGTTTGGGAAAACAGATGCATTTAATGAACTCAACGCCTTTGGGCAGGAGTATTTTGTTGGACCTTTTGTTTCAAACCCTAGATACCATATCGATGACTTCTTTTCTGGGAGCAGATTCTTTATTTGCGGGAAAAAAGGTACTGGGAAATCTACACTACTAAAGTTGCGCAATTATTTCTCAGTTCAGTATAGAGGCTGATTAAAACAATAAGCATTCATCGACTCCATGGTTCTTAGATCTGTCACTATTCCCTCTTTCGCCAGCATGCTTTTGCGTTGTCATTCCTTTATCATAGATGCTGCGCCAAAGTTCTTATTACTTGTTATTTAGATGACTCGGGTATGAGTACTTGATAGCTAAGTGCTGTTCTCATACGCATGCCTGGGCATTTGAAGGCTTGGTTTCTGCGCTAATTCAAAGGCGTTGCCCTGAGATCGTCAGCGCGAAAAGTGCATGCCCTTCCAAACTAAAGCAGTTTTACGAGGCTGTATCAAAAAGTGATATAAAGAGTGACTGAAACAGGTGGCATCTGTTTTGATTGCACTATTGTCACGAGCGTGACCGTCAAACCTATCCACACAAACACACATAAAATAAGCAGTAGCGGAACGTTGTGAAACGTTCCGCTACTGCTTGTATCAGGCAAATACAATAATCTACACAAATCGACATATTTCTACAGAAACCATCGCATTCGCGTAGACCATTGTAGAACGAAACTATGACACAAATGCCAAAAAATCGTGTAAAATTAACATATCAAGAACAAAACAGCGTATGTCCGCCGGCAAGATGTCCGCCGTAGTTTACTGAGTGTTGGCTTTCGAAATACACAGGACAGGAGGGAACATCAGTGCCTTTAGTTTGTTACGTTTCGGAACTTGAAAAGAACGTGTCTTTGGACGCTGAACGTTTGCTGCGTCTCTTGGGTGTATCCGGAAAGCTGTCTGGGTTTCACTTTGCCGTGTACATGTTGGAACAGGTGCAGGAGAAGCCGGAATATGTCCTGCTGATCACGAAAAGGCTCTACAGCCAAACGGCACAGTATTTTCATACTACCACCAACTGCGTGGAAAGGAATCTCCGAACCCTTGTGCAGGCGTGTTGGAGACAGCCTGACCACAGTTTACTTGAGCGCATTGCAGGCCACCCGTTGTCGCAGCCACCAACGAACGCACGGTTCCTTGATATGGTGGCCGCGTTTCTCCGCAAATAAGCCCCGCACGATTTAGTACCCTCCGCCCACAGCGGCGGTGTGCCCTCCGTGCGCTGTCGCTGTGGGTTTTATATAGACCGGCATCTGCTATCAAGAGTATTGACATCGGCTGCGGGCCTATATGCCCATGCTCTTTGAAAAACGCACTTCGTGTGTCATAAAGCAGACAGGTACGTTCGTGCCTGTGTGAGCCATAGGACAGCGCCCGCCATGATCTTCCGCACGGGAGGGAGCGAAACAGGCATTGTTCAGAAACAGAGCGGCACTCTGTGGGCCATGACCATCGGCACCCTTAAAGATACTCCCGCATTGGACGCCCTCAAAGCATCGTGCGGCGCACCCATCAGCATGGGCCGGGGTGAGATTCCCGTGAGGCTGGCAGCCACCAGCCGCCTGTTTTGCTTGAGAGAGAAGAAATAAAATGCAAAGCCGTGGAGTTTGCAGACAAGTACTTGCCTGTATGCTCGACGGCTTTTTGGTTAGAATCGGAAAGAAGCGTTCATAATGGTGACGGAGGTGGTGACACTTGAACGATAAGAACGAACAGCAGATCGGCGCGGCGACCTATGTGATCGAGCGCGTATTTACCGGTACAAAAACCATCCAGGAAGTGGTAACAGAGGAAATCATTTTCACCGGAAAGAAGGCCGCAAACTTTGACCGGCAGGAGAGCCGCATGGTATAATGGAGCCGTAAATGAGTGGTTCCGGGAAGGAGGAAACATGAGGAACCACATTCAGCTTGCAGACGCCTATTACCGCCTTTCCGATGAGGAACGGAAGTATGGCGAATCTGCCAGCATTACCAACCAGCGTACCATTGTGCGGGAATACTGCGAAAAGCACGGCATCATTTTGGTAGAGGAGTTTGCCGATGACGGTTATTCCGGCGGTAACTTCGAGCGCCCGGGCTTCCGCGCTATGCTGGAGCATCTGAAAACCGGCAAGGTCAACACAGTCATTACCAAAGACCTGTCCCGACTGGGCCGTGACATGACGGAATCCAGCCACTATGCGGAGCGCTATTTTCCCGAACACGGCATCCGTTATCTGGCACCCGGCAGCAACTTTGATTCCGAGGAAGATAACCTGATGGCACCGTTCCAGTTCGCCATGAACGATGTCTACCTGCGTGATACGTCCCGCAAGGTCAAGCAGACGCTGAACACCAAGCGCAACAACGGCAAATATGTGGCCTGCCCACCCTACGGCTACCGCAAGGCGGAGCGCACCACCGACCAGCTTGTGCCGGACGAGAACACCGCGCCGGTGGTCAAGATGATTTTTGACATGGCCGCTTCCGGTCAATCCTGCCGAAGCATCGCCCTGCGACTCAACGAATCGTGCATCATGCCGCCGCTGAAGTATCGCGTGGAGTGCCGCGACAATTTTACTGAGCGCGGCGCACAGCGAATGTCCGACCTGTGGAACTACACCACTGTAAAGCGCATCCTGCGCAATCGGGTCTATCTGGGACACACACTGCTGGGCAAGAGCCGCAAGGTCAGCGTGAAGTCCAAAAAGAAGGTCAAAGTGCCGGAGGAGGAATGGGTATTCACGAAGAACACCCACGAGGCGCTTATATCGCAGGAGAAGTTCGATCAGGCCGCCCACTTCTTGGGCGAGAACACCAAGGCGAACGGCCTGAATCCGGCGTTCCGCCACAGCATCTTCGGCGGCATCGCTTACTGTGCCTGCTGCGGTGCAGCCATGTGCTCCGGCGGCTCCGTCTACAACGGAGAACGGGCGAAATACTGGTATCTGGCGTGCAACAACCTGAGCTCCAGAGCGCAGAAGCGCTGCCTGCATGGGGCGCGTATCCGTTATGATGATTTAGTGGAAGTCGTTCGCTGCGATCTCAACAAGCTGCTGTCCTTTGATGAGAGTGCGATCCGCACCATCACGGAAAACGCCGTCGAACAGGCCAACGCCTCCTTGGGCGGCGAAGATCCCGCTGTGCAGATCGAGAACATCGACAAGCAGACCGTTCGTCTCAAGAAAATGATCGAGCGCTCCTACCGCGACAATATCGCAGGAGCGCTCAGCGATGACATTCAGGAGGAAATGGTCAAAAAGTTCAGCAGGGAGATCGAGGAGCTGGCTGTGCGCCGCAAGAAGCTGGTGGAGGGCGAAACCACGGCAAAGGAAATCCGCAGCGCCTACGGATTGTTCTTTGACCTTGCCAAGCGGTATACCTGTGTAAAAGCACTGGACAGGAAGATGCTGCACACCTTCATCGAGCGCATCGAGATTGGTGAGAAGATACTGCCGGAGGGCAGAAAAGTTGCCGGGGCGCGTACTCCGTACCGGCAGAGCATCCGCATTTTCTATCGCTTTATCGGGGAGATGACGGGTGACGACCTGCGCCATTTGCAGGGAAATCGAGATCGTGAAGAGGCCGCTTCTGTGGTAGGAATGTGAAAAATGTCCGCAGCAGAGATACACTTGTTTCAAACAAGATGTTTCCACCTCAAAAACTGGTTTTTCCGGGAAAGGCGATTTTTCCTGTATTTAAGCCAAAAATCGAGGGTCGGAAAAATTCTTTGAGGTGGATACACATCCTCCTCATTGGCGGCCTCCATCTTAAACTTATCCATCGCGGCCTTGGCCT
>ULYR01005011.1_pt1 | contig 20405 bp, 28 predicted proteins | sample 1962341 | NCBI WGS metagenome assembly ULYR01 (sample SAMEA4835868, study PRJEB28245) | human gut metagenome | biome: gut microbiome; material: fecal sample | place: Denmark | collected 2008 | reverse complement strand
ATCTCCGGCGCGTTGACGTAGCGCTTAAGGTTCGGATTGTTCGCCCCGGTGCTGTGGATTATGATTCCTGCCGGGCTGCCTGTCGGCATGGGGCGGGCGGCTTTGAACGCTCCGTTATTGCGGGCGTATGCTTCAAATGTTATCGCCATCGTCGCTGTCCTCCTTATCCGTATCCGCCTTCTTCTCAATATCTCCCCTGATACGCTTCGCAAGCTTCATCAGGAACGGCGGGAGCTTCACGCCTATATCTATCATATTCTCCAGGACGGATATCACCTCGTTGCACATGAGCCACGCGCAAACGACGATTGCGCACACGAACGACACCTCAAGCTGAATCCCGATGTTGTTCGCGGCGTATGTAACGAGCCAGTCCATCACGCCGCCGACCACCACGAGCAGCCACATGCAGACCTTCTTCACGATCCCCCGGAACGACTTGTAGCTGCTTATCTTCTCGCTGCGGTACTTTGCCGCCGCAAGCCCGGTTCCGTAGTCTATAAGCTGGAGCAGCACCAGCAGCAGGAACGGCACGGCTACCACACCGAGCCACGCGAACAGCGCCGAAAGCAGCGCTGTGAATCCGATTTTTTCAAGTTTGTCCATTTATTCCTCCATTTCCGCCAGCTCCGCACGGAGCTGGGCTGCTTCTTCCTCAAGCGCCTTGAGCCTGCTCTTATCCTCGTCAGTGCCGACGCCTGCGACTATTGCCGCAAGCGGGCGTATACGCTCCCGATCAATCTCCGCGAATCTGCGGGATATTTCTGCGGCTCTGAGCCTGTGTTCCCGGGCGGCGCGCTGCTCGTCTGTTTCGCGCGGCTCGATATCATCATAATTCTGCGACATATGCGTATCCTCCTTCTACTGCCTTGATGTCTGTTATCTTCCGCATGCTCGGGCGCAGGTCGAACGGGTCAATGTCGTTCGTTGTCCGTACCTGATAGTAGCGCTGGCACTTCGCAAGCTCCGCGGCGTAGTCGGGCGGAACAAACGGGGTCGCAAGCGACCCGCCCTCCAGCTTCACCCATGCGAGCTTCAGGGAGTTCCCGGCTTCGGTGCCCTTGTTGAATCCGATGGAGACTGCGGAGATGTACTCGCCCTCGGGAAGGTCGACCGATACCTTGTTCACTCCCTCGCGGAGCACCGAAGTATAGTAGCTGTCCACGTAATCCCCCGAAGCGTTCACGGTGCGGATTCTCGCCGACCATACCCCGGATACCTCCAGAACGTTCAGCGAGAGCGTGTACTTTCCGGGAGCAAGCGGGAATTCGATATTCTGCCAGAACGCATGGGTATTTGAAGTCAGCGTTGCTGTAGCAGTCAGGCGGATTCCATTGGTTTCCGGAGCAGCTTTGCACTTATCAGTGGAGATGTACCACCTGTCCACGGTGTAGCCGGTGGAATACTCGTTCTGTCCTCGCTGATTTACCCGGAAATCCGGATTGTCAAGCTCGTTCTTGCCGCTCAGCGTATTCCAGTACGCCTTCTCATCGGCTGTTACGTGGATATCCGTGTCAGCCGCGTGCGCTTCTATGGCGGCTCTGGCTACGCTGTCAGCACCCGAGCCGCCCAGTGCTGCCGTCTTAAAAGGGCATGCGGTGTAATCGCTCCCGACGAGCTGCACCGATCCAGTCGTCCCGAGCAGGTACACCGCTCCGCAGGCTCCGTATATCGCCGCTGCCTGTCCCGCCGGAATGCTGACTACTCCGTCAGCTCCCGCTGTAACGCCCGGAGCAGTGGACGCGTACACGGTAGCCGTGCCGTCGTTCCTGAGCCAGGCGTTTGTGCCGCCGCTGTAATCTGCCCTGATTTCCTCGCCGGTGAGGACGATTGTTTTTGATGTCATGATTTATCCCTCCAAAAGTACCTTTTTGCCGTTAACATAAATTGTATCTCCGGTGAACGACAACATGTTGTTGCCTGCCTGGAAATTTAAACCGCCTGAGCTGCCGGTGATGTGTATTCCACCGCCTTTTATGTCCAGACTGCCGCTGCCGTGATCATCTCCGACATAAATATTCGTACCGCTGCCGCCGCTGATTTTTATACTGCCATATTCGACCTCGATCGCACAGCCTTGCATACCATTTGCGTCCGTAATGCTTAGCCCCAGATACTTCAGCTTTTGCGACCACATTAGCGATAGCTGTTTATCACCGTCAACGCCTTGCGCTGTTATCTGAGTAATGTCGCTGTCCTTGTCTTTGGATAAATAGGCGCATGCGGCGCTGCCGTTCACGTCGTGCAGCATGCCGTCTCCTCCTGACTGGCTGAGCTGCTTCCTCAGCTCGTCTATCTGCTTTTCTGTCTGGGATTTGGGCTGCGTGCGCTGCCTTGATTCTGTAGAAGTCTCCGCAGAATAGGCCGTCGCCACGGATTCCTCCACTGCTGACAGGGACGAGGGCATGCTGCATTTTATTGTGTGCTGCCCCCGGTACCTCCAGATCTGAGAGGTGATCATGCCTGTTGCATATCCCCGGTCGGTGTCTATAGCGCCGCCCCGCAGCCGGACATAATCCCCGATCTCAAGAGCAGGGTCGCCGGTGAAACTCGAATCAAAAACGCGGTTCAGGCATTTGTACATCTGCAAAAGCTCGTTGTTGAGCACCGCCGCGACAACGTCGTCGGAAAGCTCCGCAAGCAGCGGATTTTCGTTCAGTTCCATGACCGCGAGCTTCTCGCTGCCGCCCGCTGATATCTCACTTGTGGAGTACACCGCAGCGCCGTTTCGCCTGGTGAACAGCTTCGCAATGCAGGTCGTATCGTCAGAGAAATCCGTATTGAAGCGGATATTCCCGGCTATTTCACGCACCGGGACTATTACTCCGCCGTCGTTCCTCTCACATGTGAGCGGCACGAATTCCAGCTCGTTGCTGCGGCTGATTCTCGCAAACGAAGCGGTCATCATGCCTACATACATCAGCAGGTCGCGTTCTGTCTGGATACGCGCCGTGTTTATCTTCGCGGTCTGCGCCGCGTTCGGCAGCGCTTCAAACGCCGTCTGTGTCATTCCGAAGCTTAACCCGGCAGCAGTACACGCGCCGCACACAAGCTCATACAGCGTGCCGGAGCGCTCGGTCGCCTCCACATCGAACAGTGCCATTCCATCGAACGCGGAAAGCGTTACCGTGTCGTTCCGGCGCTTTATCGACGAGCCGTCCACATAGAAGCGCCCGAGCGGCACCGTCTCGGACTTCGCAGCCTGCATATCGCTGTCGTGGTACAGAATGAACGCGAGCCGTATCGCCGCACCGTCAAGGTCGCTGGTTTTCCCCGCGAAGCCTTTAAGGGAGCAGGAAAGCTCCCCGGAGTACACCCCGCCGGGGCGGAAGTCCCCGCGGCCGTTCATTTTCTGCGTTATAGAAAGGGAACCGGCGGCAATATTGTCGTCGGTCAGGTGAATTATAGTGCCGTCCCGGAGCCTTGCCGCGCCGCTTATCCCGGTGTACCGGACCGGCGCTTTTATAAGCTCCCTATAGGTATCTGAAACATTGTACATATCAATACTCCGTGAATGACGTGGTGAAGCTCCACCAGCTCTTTTCCGGGTCGGAAGGCTCCCAGCGGAGCACCTCCGGTTCTCGGCTCGGGTCGGCGTAGCACTCCATCGTGCTGAACTGAACGTCGGCGGGCTGGTTGATGTCGAAGAACCTGACCTGTATCTTCGGGGGCTTGATAGCCTCGCGTATCTTCCGCAGGTCAGGGGTCTGCACTATCCAAGTGAACGACATCTTCCGGACGTCCGACCTGATGATGTCGCGGGTAGCGTACATTGATTCCGACCGCCCGGAATTTTTGCTGTCGTAGTCCTTATAGAGCGGCTTGAAGCTGCTTGGCGTGGGCATTTCTACGCCGTCTATCTTTATGATCGAGGCGGTTTTCTCGGACATAAGTACCTCCTTTCGGGCAAAAGAAATGCGCCCTTTTTCAAGAGCGCATAAGTATATACGGTTTGAGTTACCTGAGTGCGCAGGAGCGAATAGCCAGGCTTATAACAGGTAAGAGCGACACCAGCGTCAGGATAAGGAAAAACACCGCTACGGTCTTTATGGACGTTATGTCCTTTGTCTGCTTCGCAACGAGCTTTTCGACCTTCTGCTGACTTTCAAGCAGCGCCGCAAGATTCGCATTGATTGACGTCATAGCCGCCATCGTCTGCTCCTCTGATGTAAGCGGGATTATCGGGTTTGTTTCCGGAGCTGCGTCTGTTTTCTGTAATTCAGTCGCCATTGTGATTCCTCCTTTATTTTTCCTTTCGGAATTAAACAGATTATATCACATCTCATTGCAAATGTCAATACCCATTTGACCGGGTCTGCTCATTGTTCTGATACTGCGTTGTGTTTTCCGCTATAATTTGCCCGTCCAGGTCAATATAATTGTGGAACTCTATTATCTGCGGTGCCGCCGAACTGTCGGGGAGCTGAACAGGACCCGTCATTGCTCCGCCGCTGTATACTGCACCTGGAATGCTGCTCTGCTGTGTGGAATAATCAGCGTAATCGTAGCCGCGCACCTGCCCTGTTTCCTCAAGGGACTGCTGCAAGCCGTAAGCGTAGGCGATACTCAGCATATCACCGTATCCGTTATCGTCGAAGAACTTCTGCTTTGCGCTGTCGGTAAGGTAATCATTTTTGACGGAGTTCAGCGCGTCTGCCGCATTCATTCCCCGCTTCAAGCGTTCTAGGAGCGCGGAGTTCATGTCGTCGTACAGCGTTTCAAGCTCGCCGGACATCTGGTCTATCTTCATTACGTCGACAAGGTCGTCAATAGTGATCTGACCCGTGATGTATTTAAAGAAAAAATCGCGAGTGTCTAATGCCCCGGCTGAAATCAGCTTAGACTGGAAATTATACAGAACGCTACCAAAGCTCATGAATATTCCGTCCCACACCTTGAAAGCCGCCTGCTGTATGGGTGAAGCGAATGATTCAATTGAATTCTGAATAGTTGTTAAAAAATTCTCAACATCAAGTAGAGCTTGCTTATGTTCTTCCGTGTTCTCGTCAATCATGAATGCCTGATATAGAGTACTGCCGAGATTTTTCAAATCTTCCGCGAACCAGCCAAAAACAGGTGTCTGCTTAATTGATTCATACCATGCCAGCAGTCCTTGATACTGCTCATCGCTGTCCCAGAATTTAAAAGAGTTGAACATTGTTTCAAATCCCGTCCCGATATCCCCGAAGGTAGTCGAGAACGTATCCGCCAGCCCGTCCAGGCTGAAATTATTCAGCTCGTCCATGCTGTTGTTTACGCCTGCGAGATCGTCGGTCAGTCCTGCGACAGAATCCTGCGCGGATTCTGCGCCGTCCACTATCGCACTGAAATCTACACCCCCGGTGCTGCTGCCGGAATCGAATATGTTCAGCGTGTCGATGTCCGCGAGCTTTTTCTTGGCGGTATCCGCACTCTTGCCCAGCCCTGCCATGCTGTCAGAAAGGCTGTCCGTGCTTTCGGCTGCCTTGTCGGCTCCGGCGGCGGTATCCTCCATCGCAGCGCCTTCTGATTCGTTCATCTCCCGGGCGGTCGCTCCGACCGAAGCCACGATAGACAACAGTCCCGCCAAAATAACGAGCCACCCCGCCGCAGCCTTCATGATATTTGCGCGCTTTGCTTCCTTCGGAATGAGGATATTGAGCAGGCTGTTCCATTTCTCATTTGCGGCAGTCCACAGAGCATGCGCCTTAGTCGCCGCCGGGATCGCTACAGCGGCGCCCACAGCTATCCCGAGCATTGTTTTCGCGCTCGGTGACATGCCGAGCAGGTACTGACCCGCGCTGTTCAGCCCCTCGCCGAGCGATACGACGAGCGGCGTTATCAGCTCCAGACCGTCCCGCGCCATCGTCAGAAGCGAAGTCGCGGTCGGCAGGAGCTGCGTTCCGAGGTCGGCGGTAAGGTTCTCAAGCTGCGCCTTTGCGGTCGTCAGCGAGCCGGAGAACGTGTCGTTTTCCCGGGCGTAGTTCCCGGCGGCGTACTCCGTCTTGTCAAGGAACATCTGCATTGCTGCGCTGACCTTCTGCTGCGTGGTTTCGAGCTTGCCGAGCCCCTTTTCCTGCGCGTACGCCTGGAGGGTCGTGTCGTTCATGGCAACCCCGAGATTGTCCATCATCGTAAAATTGCCCTTTGCCGCGCCGGTGACGGCTTCCATCGCGTCCTTGACGTCAACGCCCATGATGGAAGCCACATCGGAAGCCCTCTGCATGACCCGCTGCGACATCGCCGAAGCGTACCCGGTATCGAAGCCGGAGCCTTTCAGCAGAGCGCCCATCTTGTTTGCCTTCGCAAGGTAGTCGGATTCCGACAGCCCCATGTCCTTGTACGCGGTTGCGGCGGCTTTCCTCATGGATTCCGCATGCTCCGAGAACACGACCTCAACGCCGCCGAGCTGCTGCTCAAGCTCGCCGCCGGACATTATGCTGTCGCCGATTATCTTTCCGATACCGAGCGCCGCAAGCTTGTGCCCGAGATTCGTGAAGAAATTCCCGATATCATCGGTGGAACGTCTGGACTGCTCCTCCAGGTCGTCCAGCCTTCCTATTACATCGCCGATAGCTTCGTTGAACTTCCGGTCGTTCGCGGAAATGACTATGTTCAGCTCCTCAACGGTCATGACCCGCCTCCTCTCTGTAATGCTGATTGTGGACGGCCGCTATCCTCGCCATCGCCGCCTGCGAGCGCTTCCATGCCGGAGTATCGTCCTGCATGAGCGCCCCGAAATGCCGCTCCGGGGTCTGCGGGAAGCTCCTCGGAGCATTCGTAGCAAGCCCGGTCAGGTACGCCGTATGCCAGGCGAACACCGCGCGGCTCCGAGCTTCATCAGTGCGGCGCTTCACGGCGGAGCTGTTCAGGTCGCAGAGCTCCGCCGGGGTGAGGTCGTAGAACTGCTCCGTATAAGCGCCGCAGTCTACCGCCGTTTTTCTTAGCTGGGCTATCAGTTCCCCTGCGCTGCACGGTCGAGGAGCTGCCCCTGGATTTTTTTTGCGGCTTCTACGGCTGACTTCGCAATGAATCCGCCGTTCTTCAGCGCGGTCATGACGACCTCGGACGCGTCCTCTATGGTGCCGCCGTTATCGACGAACTCGTCGTACGCGTCGCACGCCTCGCTGTGCGAGATATCCGCGCCGCATGCGATGAACCGCGTAAGTACCCCGACCCTCTGGCAGCGGGAAAGTCCCCGCAGCAGGTCGCAGTCAAGCTCTGATTCGAGCTTCTCAGCCCGGCGCGCAGTAAAGCGCAGCTCCAGGCTCTTTTCATCGGATATCTTCAGATATGCTCCTGTCATGTGTTACCTCCGTCCCACACCAGCTTGCTTTCAAGCGTAACGCTGAGAGTGTACTTCATAGCCTCGCCGACATTGCCGCCGTTAACGTAAACGGTGGGCTTGCCCTCCCAGGCGTAGGAAGTTCCGTCGGGATAGTTGAGCTTCCACTTGATTTTATCTCCCGTTTCCTCAAGCTCCTTGAGCTTTGCGAAATTCTTCTTTATCATCGTTCCGGCGTCAGGATCTTTTTCCTTGTTGTAGAAAAATCCGAACTTCATATCGCTGACGTCGGGAATACCTCCGATGTAGCGCTCGTTAGCGTCGCGCATGTTCGTCACCTTGACCTTGGGCGGGTCGGCGCCCATATCGGGGTAGCTCTCCAGACCGTACAGCTCAAGCCATGTTGCGCCGTCGTCGGAAGAAAAATCAAGGTGCGTATCCTTTGTTAAAAGCTCCATATTTACCTCCTGTAAACTAGTCCTGTGTGTTCGTCTATCGCCGCGCTGAACGTCAGCGTACGGCGGTGCAGTCCGTCCTCACGGATATCCGCGCCGGAGTTCCGGACGAATCCCCGGGATATCAGCCGCGCGGAAATATTCAGCGCCGTTTCAGTGCAGCGCCGTAAATCCGTGTCGTACACGTCCACCTGGAACGACACCGCCGCGAGCCGTTCCTCGCCGGAAATAATCGTGCCGGAACCCATGTCCAGCGGCGTGAGTATCGCCAGCGGGAACTCCGGGACTATCTCCGGGAACTGCGGCTCCAGCCGGACTATATCCTCCACCAGCGGCGGGATAATAATGTTGATATCAAGCATTGTCTATAGCCTTTCTCAGTTCCTCCGCGACGATGGCGTATATCTTTTTCTCCTCGTTCTTCCCGACCGCCGCCCGGAGGAACGACTGCGCCCTTTGCCCGTGCGAGGTGTGCCAGTTGCCCTGCTCGTCCTGCCAGCGCCAGAACAGCTTTGCGGTGTGCGGCACTCCCGGGTCGCCCTGCGTGCCGGTGCCGAACTCCACGAATATAGCGTATTCCTTGTTGGTGCCGACCGTGACTACGCCCGGCGCGAGCCGCTGAACCCGGATACTGTTCCGGAGTTCGCCGGTGTCCACCGGGCAGAGCAGGACTGCATTTCCGCGTATCTTCTCGCCGCCCTTGAGCAGGGCGCGGTCGAGGACTTTCCCGCTGTCCGCGCGGACGGACTGCATTTTCTTGATAAGCTCCTGTATCGTCATATCAGCTCGCACACCGCCTTCCTGACGTTGCCGTAGGTAGTCACCCCTCTGACCTCGTATGTGCCGCCTGGGAGCTCCACACGGTCGCGCTCGCGGATATCCGTGCCGATATCGCAGAAAAGCTGCACCGAGCGGCTGAACTTCACGCCGTACTGTTCGGCGGTGGCGCTGTCGGAGAGCGGCTGTACCTCCGCACGGATATCTCCGGCAGTCTCCCAGCTCGTTTCAGTTCCGATGTAGGAGCTTTTCGCGGCCGCAGGGCGGGTCAGCTGGAGCGTTTTAAGCCTGTTCTGTATCAGCCGTATAGAGCACCCCCGCCTTTCTGGGATAGTTTTTCAGACGTGCCAGGAGCTCCGGCGGAAGCCCATCGAAGCTCTGGGAAATGCCGCCCTCGCTGCGGGAGGATTCCCCCTCAGCGCCGCGCTTGTTATACGCTATCACTGCAAGCTGAACCTGCACGGAAACGAGCCTTTCCGGGACTACATCACGCCCGATATAGTCGCGGACGGAATCCTCCGCGTCCGACAGCAGGGCGGTTATTAACCCGTCCTGCGAATCGTCCGTTATCCCGGCGAGGAGCTTGAAGCGCTCAAGCGGGGTCATGCGCCGACCGCCGCGTCGAATACGGCGGAAGCCGCTACGACCTTATCGTCCACAACGGAAACTACAGCGACCTTGTTTCCGGCAGTCGCGGAGATGATGCCGTCCGCAGGGACCTCGGTGAATCCAGTCGCCGCCGCGCCGAACTTCGGGACGGTGACGGAGCTGTCTGCCTTGTACATCAGTTTTCCGGCGGCGTTGCGCGCGATCCTGAGCCTGCCCCTGCCGGAACCGGCGGCGGTCATGGACGCTCTTATCTCGCCCATAGCGCCGAAGTGAACGCCGACGGAGCACTTCTTGTTCTCGGTGACGAACGCGTCGTAGTACACCAGACCCTCGACAAGATGACCCGCGATACCGGGAGGATTGTCGTGGATCTTGTATTCTGCGAGCTTCTCCGGGGAGCACACAGATTCGCCGTAAGCGATGATGAACGAAGCGCCGGCGGGCATTCTGCTCTTGGGAACAGCGACTATCTTCACGCCGTCGACGTCGCCGACCTGCCCGGTGATGAGCATGTTCTGCGCAAGCTCGGAAGCCTTGGTGTAGCCGTCGCACTGCTTTATCGCATTGAGGAACGCGTTGGAAACGTACGCCACTCTGCCGACCGCAGGCACCTCGTCGTCGCTGATGGCGCTGTTTATCGCGAGGAAATCACTGTATGCAGTGGAGTTGCTGGTGGCGCTGACCGCTACGTGCTCAGCCTTGTTCGCGGCGGTCTTGAAGCGGTAAGCGTCCACCTCCGGAATAACTACCTGGTCGAGCTGTCTGCGGAGCGCCTTTGCCGCGTCGCGGATACCCGCCGGGGAATCCACCGCGTTGGTGGCGTCGATGGTGAACGTGAACGAACGCTTCTGAGTGAGGGTCAGCTCCTCGGTGGTGTCCTCCAGCTCCTCGGGGTTGCCGTAGCGGTTGGAGCCTGTCGCCTTGTAGTCGTTCATTTCAGCGGTTCCCATGCTGTAGACCTTGACGGTCTGCGCACCGGTGAATTCGTACTTCCCGCCCGCCATCGAAGTGGTGAGCGCTCCGAGCCTGAATACTTCGTCGACCTTGTCAGAATACTTTGTTGCGAGATTTACTGCCATTAAAATTACCTCCTGTTAAACTCCCAGTCCGTCGAGGAATGGGTCCTTTGCGCCGGGGTCGCCCTTTTTCGGGGGAGCACCGGCTAGCTTCTTTGCTACCTCCGCGCTGACTGCGTCCGTGAAAGCCTTTGCGACTGCCACCGCGCTTGCTTCGATACCGTCGGGGTCGGAGATGTCCACAGCCCCTACCAGAGCGACGGGGACGTTCTTCTCCGCGAGGTACTCCTTTGCAAGGGCGGTGCGCTCCCGCTTTGTCAGAGCCGCCTCGCGGTCTGCGAGAGCCTTTTCCTGCTTCTCGCGCTCATGCTTCGACTTTTCGTCTGCTGTCATAGCGGCTACGCGCTCAGCCTCCGCCTTTTCGTCCGCCGCTTTCTTCTCCCAGCGCTTCTGGCGCTCCGCGATGATCTTGTTGAGCTCTGCCTGGGTGAACGTCTTTTCAGCGGGCTTTTCCGGTTTGTTTTCCGCCTCCGGCTCGGGCGTAGATACGTTAGGATCACCTCCGGCGGTCTGAGCGCCGCCCTGCTCCTGTGTGGTCTGAGTTGTCTGTTCGTCTGCCATAGTTACCTCCGTTTAACGTCCGTATGACTGTATTCCGCGCGGGCTTTTAGTGTCGTCAGCGTGTTTCGGACAATAAAAAAGCGCCGTGCTTCTCGCATAGCGCTTGATTATTCGTTTGAGATTCTAGCTATTATTTCAAGCTCCCGTTCGCTGAGGTGCCAGCGTTCTGCTTTCTCACGTTCTGCTTTCTCGCGTTCTGCTTTCTCACGTTCTGCTCTGACTTGTTCAGATACAAGCCAGCCGCAGCCGAAAACAGCTTTTTTAGCCGCTCTCTGGGAATCCAGAGCCGAAACACGCACGCTTGCGGAGCGGGGAACAACGAACTCTATTCCGTACCTTGCATAGGGATAAATCGCCGCCGTTGTCACCAGCTCCAAAGGATATGAGTATTTAGGAACGTGCTTTCTAAGCGCTGCGGTGTTTGCGGTATTCGCTTCATCGACCGCCTTGTAAAGCGTTGGAGAAGTCCGCGCCCTTATCTCGTGCGGTTCAAGGTTTGTAACGAACGACGTGCAGATAACCGCGCCGTTTTCGTATTCTATATCAACGCCTACCGGAAGTACTGTGCAAAAGTCACCATATCGGCAGCTTGTCAGAGTAGGAGCGAACAGGAAGAACTTTATATTTCGCTCAACGTAAAAGCGCACGATTTTTGAGAGTATGGAAAACGGCGGATTGTCCACAACAACACCGCCGCTGTAATCTTCCTTTTCATAGTCGCCGCCAGGGTAGAACGGACGCATAAACTTCGACTTGTCGAGTTTGTACTCGTTCGCCACCCAGTCCGCTATTGCCTCATACACAAGCGGCGGTGTATAGCAGTCGTCGGTCGTTTTCTTGGGCTTGAACTTCTCGATGAAGCCCTCATAATCTTCAAACTTTTCTTTGTTCTGGCTTGTTGCCATTTGCTCCTCCTTTTCAGGGCATAGAAAAAGCGCCCCATCAGAGCGCTTGATTATTCAGTTGTACGGTGAACGATTTGTTCACCGTTTGGAATGGAAAAGCACCCTGTTTGGTGCAGGGTGCTTAGTTTATTTAAGGCTTAGCCCATGTTTCTTTTATAACGGAGCCGTCATTCATACACTCGCGGATAACGCAATGCGTCGCATTTTTCTCCTCGACTTCGTTGTTTTTATCGTCCAGAAAATGTATTTCTGAATAGTCGCCGCCATTAGGGGTCTTTTCGTTGATTCTTTCGAATGCCATACAAATCACCTCTCAACCATATTATAGCACTTTATTTTTCAAAATGGAAGCCCTGTTGGGAAATTTTTTCGAGAATTCTTTTGCATTTTGCGCATATTCTGCAATGCTCTCTGCAAAATCTTCCGCCGGGGAATTTTCGCCATATGCTGTCGGTGATTTACTGCCTGACAATTTCTTGTCCTCGGCAATAGCTTTCTGCCATTCTTTTTCTTCGCTGAAACGTCCGCCACTTGCTGACAGATTGGTGTCGATATAATGCCCAGCTTCGTGGCAGTATGTTCGCACAACATAGTCAGGATCATGAGGGCGATCATATCGGTAGAATGTGATTTTATCTCCGCCTGTGGCATATGAATGCGTAAAGTTTTTGTACACTCTCTTCCAATAACTGTCGTCAGGATTGTAATAATCAACGAATTCAATGTTTTTCTGCGCTTTCTTCTTGACTTCTTCGGGCACTTTTTGCCAACAGCTTATCGCCTGCTCGGGCGTCATGGTTTGATGAGCGGAATCGTAATTCTTGGGGAAAATGAAACTCACCCCATCAGGAGTAGTATAAACGACCGCATTGGATTGTACCGACGTATTATATCCAAAGCAGTATTTCTTTTCCTCTACCCGACAATTAATACCTGCTATCGGGATTGTTGGTGCCGGGTCACTATTTGGAGGGTCAACATATTTCTCTTTCCACTGCTCATAGGTCATACCCGCAGGCACCTTAACGGTATTTCCGTCCTTATCCTTAGCCCGGCGCTCCAGACCTGCAAGCTCCTCGTCGCCGAAGTCCGCGATGGTGGTTGAGCGGCAGAACGGGTGCATGGGCGGGTAGTTCGTGCCGGGCTTTTTCTTTGCAAGCTCGAACACCTTGCCGTCCAGAGCCGCGCAGCACTCGCAGGTGCGGCTGTCGAGGGTCGCTACGAACCTGTAACGCTCTATCCCGGCTTCGCCGTACGCCTTTGCCTGCGCAGCGTTCGCGACGTACGCGCTCTCAGTCCGGACGATTCTCCGGGCGCAGAACGCGTTAACGCCGAACTGCTCCTGGAATATCCGCGCGGTCTTTTCGTTGGAGCGCCCGGAAAGCATGCTGACGAGCAGCTCGTTTTTGAGCCTAGCCGTCATGCCGCTTACGTCCTTCCAGATACGCTGTGAGTAATTTCCGCCGCTCCAGTTGGCACGCAGAATCCGGTCAACGTCCTGCCGGGGGAACTTCGAGAAGCTGAATCCCAGCCCCGTGCCTTTCTGAATGCTGAATATTTCGTGGTAGTAGCTGTCCTCCGCGACATTCCGCAGCGCTGACGTGATGTGCCGGTTCTCGGTCTTGTACAGCTCCCGGCACTGGCGGTTGATATCCCTGTTCAGCTCCTCTATCCGCGTAATGCGGTAGCGGTACGCCCCGGCGCTGTTTATCGCGTTCAGCAGAGCCTCACGCTTCTCAGGGTCACCGACCTGCTGCGCGGCTTTCCGGAGCCTCTGGAGCGCCGTTCCGTCCCCGGCGGCGTTCAGTATCTTTTTCGCTTCCGCTTCGGAGATACCAAACGACTGAATTCCGCGCATGACCGCCTTTACTTCCTTTTCGAGATACGCGGAGGTCTGCCGAATCGCCGCGTTCATCTCGGCGGCGGTGTCCTCGGCGGTTCCCATGCGGTCATACATGTCCTGAGCGGCGCGGCGCTCCCAGTAATCACGGCTGTTCATCGGTCATATCCGGCGGGAGGTTCGGGAAATCGTTCTGCTGCTCCCTGACCTTCTCGGCGGCTCCCTCCGGGTCGTCCACAAAGGGGAGAAGCCCTAGCAGGATTTCCCGCGGAACCAAATCCCGCAGCTCGGAAACAAGCTGCGCGACCTCGGTTTCATTGACGGGAAGCGCCCGAGTGAACTGTATCGAAATATCCCGTGCGCTGATAGTGGCTTTCCCGGTGGTGTTCAGCCAGTTGCAGAGAAGCCGCAGGCGCTCCTTCAAACCCTCCCGGAAGTAGCGCTCCTTGATTTTCGTTATCTGTTCAAACCCGAGGAGCTTATAGCGCATTGCAACGCCGGAAGCGTTCCCGCCGAAGCTCTCGTCGCTCATGCAGGGGACGTTCGCGAACTTGTGTATATCCTGCTCCAGCGACTTGCGGAGCACCTCCACGCTGTTCTCGTCGAACTGCCGCGTCAGCCATTCGGCGGAGCTGTCTGCGTCGAGCTCCAGCAGGCCGTTCTCCCGGAGCGCCTTGTAGCTTTCGGATTTCTCGTCGTTATCGTCGCCGAGGACTGAACCTTTAATAAGCAGTATCGCCTCGACGAACTGCTCCTTGTCATTCACTCGGTCACTCTGGAGCGTGTTGTACGCGTCAATGAGCGACAGAACAGGCTCAAAGTCGCTACCGCAGGTGGAGTTATTGTAAATCTCGATGAGCGGCACGCCGCCCATTCCGTGGGGGCGGTTTTCGTCCGGCAACTTCGGAGAAAAACCAGTATCGGTGACGAAATGCGTTATCATGCTAGCCGTGCAGAGATACACGGAATACCCGGTATCCCGGTTCGTAACGCTGTCGTGGAGTTTGTAATAATACACCCCGGCGACCGGCTTCTGCCGCACCGTGTCGTCGTAGATAACGAACGCCTGGCGCGGGTCGGGGGAATACAGCCGGGGCTGTCCGTCCTCGTCGGTGTAGATGAACTCGTACGCCGCGCCGAATATGCTTGCCTTCTGCGCAAGGTCTATGTCCTGAGTGTCGCTGTCAGCGGCTCTCAGAAGCTCCAGGAGCGGCTCTATGCCCTCGCCGGAATACTTCACCGGATTGCCCGCAAAGTAGCCTACACAAGTGTCTGAGATGTATTTCGCGTGATTGCACACCAGCTTGTTGTTCGCAAGGACTGAACGCTTCTTCCGACCGCATATCGGGTGATCGCCCTCATAGTAGCGCTCCAGCGCGTCGTATCTGGCGTGCGTGTGCAGGGTATGCTCCTTAATGAACTTGCAGGCGGCCTCCGGCGTGACCGGAGTTTCCCGCGATATCGTGAAGGGCTTTATCATCAGTAAATGCCCATCTCCTTTCTGTTGCCGATTCTGGCTTTCCTGCGCCCTATGTCGTTTTCAAGGGCGTATCTCACCGCGTCAATCGAGTGGTTATCCTTGTCCGGGAACTCGTCCCGGAAGCCGCCGTTTCCGTCCGGGATAAGCTCATACCCGCAGAACTCGCGCTTCGCGTTCGGGCAGGTCACCGGGTCGATGACTATTTCCGCGAGGTTCTGGAGCCAGGTTATGCCGTGCTCGACTGACCCCGCGCCTTTCTTCACGGCGGTGATTTTCAGCCCCCTGGCGCGGAGTTCGTCGTTGCTGCGCGGGTCGGCGGATTCGGCGTATATCGCGCCGTTCAGCGGGTTTTCTGCCTTTATCGCTTCCGCGAGCGGATCGTACTTTATGCCGTAGCGGTAAATCTCACCGAATATGTACAGCCGCCCCTTTTCAAGGGCGCAGACAACGTATGCGGTCGGGTCGGCGGCGTAGCCCCAGTCCAGGCCGCGGTGGATATGCGCGAACCCGGCGCGTTCCTCCGGGGAGATGGCGCGAACCGTGATGTTCGGGAACACCTCGCCGCCGGTGCCGGTGACCTCTCCGAGATACTCGTGCGCGTAGGCAGTGGGGTTGTTCCTGCGGAGGTATTCCGCTTCCGCGAGGAACTGCTCCCCGAGCCATTCCGGAGGAACTCCGCGATAATCGCTGTGGTGCACCAGCTTATCCGGCGCGGGGACTGTGACCTCTGCGTTTATCCAGTTGCGCTGGGACTTCGGCGGGTTATAGGTGTAGAACACCGTGAATTTACTGCCGCCGCGCAGCAGCGACTGATTTATCGTGCGTATCTCCTCGATCCCCGCGAACTCGTCCGCTTCCTCGTACCAGACGTACTTTATGTACCCTTTGTGCACCTTCGTAGATTTGAGCTTCTTCGGCTTGTCCGCGCCCCGGAACAGTATCCGCTGTCCGGTGGGAGTGTACACAAGCTCCAGCGGCGACAGCTTCGCCTGCCAGAGGTGGGAAACGCCGAGCTTGTCTATCGCCCAGAGGAGCTGCTCGTATACGCTGTCCTTGAGGTACAGCCCGACTTTGCGGATCACTACGGCGTTCGCCTGCGGATCCTTCATCATGCCGAGGGGTATTTCCGCGCCGACAAACGAGGACTTTGTAGAGCCGCGCCCGCCTTTCAGCCAGTAGTGCGTGTGCAGTCCGGCGGCAATGTCGCGATGGAGCGCATAGAACGGAGGTGCGATGATGTCGCGAAGATTAACCATCTGGGATATCGTCCACTATCTGGACTACGCCGCTGCCGGATACGTTCACCTTGTCGGTGAACAGCCCGAACCGCTTACCGAGGAGTTCAGCGGCTTTCAGGCGCTCGCGCTCGTCCGGAGGCTTCGTGATCGTCCGGGCTTCGGAACAGCCGTCGCCGACGCTCTCGACTACTACGACGGAAGCCTTGCTCTCTCCGCGAAGCACCGCCGTGAGGTACTCCATGACCTCGGCGGCGTCGGCGGTGCGCTCGTTGTGTAGCTGTTCAAGGCGCTCGTCGAGGTAGGCGCGGATAGTAGCATTTCGTAGCAATTTACTGGCACAGGCATGCGCGGCGTTATCGTTTTTCACCTTCGGATATGCGGCTTTATACGCGCGGGTTCCGTTCAGGTCTATCAGGTACTCGTCGCAGAAGCGCTTCTGCTTTTCGGTCATGGGATTCCTCCTTTCGGCATAATAAAAGCGCCCTCGCTGAGCTTGGGCGCTTTTCAGTATTTCATGATACTAGTATAGCACAGGTGAACCGAACAAAACGAACAACTTACAGTTTATTCATGAACCGGTTGTAAATCATGCGCACCCCGTCCGGCGAATTATTCCCGCCGACCTCATAGGCGACGCGCGTCCAGCCGAACAGGCTCACGCAGCGGTAATAGACTATCTGCCGGGTCAGGCTGTCGGGAATATCGTAGATGAACGCAACAGCTTCGTCGCGGCGCTGCTGAATCTCCTCGCGCTTGAGTTCTATGCGTCGCTCCAGGTCTACGCGCCTTTCGGCAAGCTCCCCGACCTTGTCGGACGTTCCGGAACTGCTCCCGGCGTTCGGCTGCGGCGAACGTACCAACGAACGGCAGCGGAGCCGTTCAAGCTCCTGCTCCCACATTCGCAGCTCCCGGTGGAGATAGTATATCTGCTCCAATTCTTCACGGGTCATTGGTATCAACTCTCCTTCTGTTCGCGACGGATCCGGTGGCAGCTTCTGACTATCTCATTATAGCAGCTTTCGCAAAGGTCGATTCTTGACCACTTGTATTTTACGCCTATTATATACCCGAGCGTATCTCTTACGTTGTGAGATTCCATGCGTTTAGCCTTGAGCATAAATCCATCTTTGGCGTTCATCTCGCCGCAGATATCGCACGACCTGCATTTTACTTTAGCCATTATCAGCCCTCCTGTTCCATTTGTCTGCGGCTTCCTGCATAGTTTCGCTTGCGCTATGTTGCCTGATTTCGTATGCGCAATTAAATATATCACTGTGTGAAACATAATAGCTCACGAAGCTGTTTTCCAGACACTCCAAGCGCATAATAATCGCCTTACCCCCGCAGAACGGACAGGGTTTCAGTTTGATTTCAGACATCGGTGTCACCTCCGTTTTTCTCACGTTTGGGAGGGCAAAGATCCATCTTAGCGCCGCATGATTGGCAATAATTCGTCCGGTGCTTACCGCCGTGCGTTTTGCAGCTGCTGCATATGTACGGTCTCCATGTGTATTCGTCGTACGGCTTCTGATATATCCAGTACGCATGCACCACCGGTGCGACATCGGCGGCAGGCGTATCTTCCGGAATGACGATGAAGTCTTTCGCCAATTCCTCAATGTGAGCCTCTGTCCAGACTGGCTCATCGTCTTCCGAAACAGAGGCAATGTACCAGTCCTGGAGATAGCCCTCACCGACCGCCTTGCTCTTGTCTATGTATTCACTCATTCCCACTCACCTCTTTTTCCTCGGCATCAAGATTATCCAGAAGCATTTTCAGAGTTGTTATCTGGTCGTCGAACACATCGATTCGCTCCTGCTGCCGAACTATTTCCGTCGCGGCTTTTCGCTTTTCGAACTCGCAGCGCGCAATCCCGCTTTTGATATATTCACGAATAGAATCCATTTTGGCTGATTCACTCACTTTCTCTCATCTCCAATCTCTATCTTGAGCCGCCTGCCGAGCCAGTCCAGCCCGGCACGGGTCAAGTAGTAGTATGTGTATCGTTCGCTCTGCTTTTTTTCTGCCAGTCCCAAGACGCCTGTCAGCTTGTCAAGCAGCTTGTTTCCGGACAATTTATCGCAGTAGTAGTTGCGATACGGCTTGTAGAACGCTTTTCCATGCCTGTGATAAGGATTGTGGCTATCAAGACCCACCGCATGCTTGCATAATTCCGTCAGCGCCGCAAGGTCTTTTTCGGACAAGTCCATTTCAAGACCCATATCTGTACCCATAGCGCCCAAGTGCTCTGTGTACTCCTCGTCACGTTTCTTGACCCAGTTCCATGGGTGTGTGCAGCCAAGCATACCGTCTTCGTGTTCTATACCATATTTGCCCTCTGCTTCAAAGCAGACATCGTCCTGAGCGATAGGGCATAACGGGCAATTGTCACACCTCATTCCCGCTCACCTCCATCAGTTCCGGGTTTGTCGTACGGATTGTCGTAGATGTTGCCGATTACTTCACATCTGCTTGCAATATGGCTGATTTCAGCGTTCCAACCATCAAATTTGCCCCTAAACTGCGCGTAGTCGCTATCGAAGACCACGATATATTCAATACCGAGGTCGTCAATGACATCTCCCTCAAATATCTTTGTTCCGAGCTTATCTTCCAGCCCGGTGAACTGACCGACGGTGCCGGGGTCAACTTTGTACGCTTCACTGTTGATTATACCATTCGTAAGGCTGTCAAATTTTCCTGTCATGATATAGTGTGTATCAAGTACGCAAACGTAGAAGCCCTTGACCCACTCGCCGTTGTCAATCCGCTTCCCACGAAAAAGTATCTCACGCATTTTTCTTCACCTCTACCTCGTCCAGCGCGGCGATTATCACGCTGGGCGTATTTACGTCCGTAAGCTCCAGGGAGTACGTCCAGCCGCCTTTCGCGTACCGCGTGATAACTCCCGATATCCTGCACCGGGAGGTTATCCCCATGTGCGTGTGCAGGACTACCGCGCCCTGCTCCGCTGCCTTGGTTACTTCTTCGAGCTTCATTCGAGCACCTCCTGTGTGCGTGCGGTTTCGCCGTCAGGCGAAATTCCCGCCCCTCCGGCGGGAAAGGCTGCACATAACTCGACGGAGTCAAGCACCTCGATTCTTACAAAAATCCCGGGAATCTGCGCCCAGAACTTTTCGCACAGCTCCGAAGCGACAAGTGCGTCGTCCTTCCAGAAGCCGACCGCAGTCATGCAGTCCTTGAGGAGCTTCTGCAAATTATCCGTGTCCGGCTTTGTCGTTCTGTACTCGCCGTCAGCGTGACCCTCTACTGGGAAGCACCACCGTGTTATCAGCCGAACTCCGCAGGTATACGGTTTATCCGGCTTATGCTTCGCGAGGTGCGCCGTGAGCTTCGCGCGGGCTTCTTTAAGCTCCGGAGGGTCGTAGAACACCGGCTTGCCGTTCCTGACGGAAACCTTGTGTTCCTGCGCCGTCACCGTCGGCGGTATCATCGGCAGGAAGAACTGCAATGAGGAATCCTCCAAGGGACACGCATAGAATTTATCGCAGCTAGGCATTGTGCAGCCCTCGCGGTCTGAATCATATGCGCCGCAGTTGTAACATTCATTTACCATATTATTACATTCTCCTTTCTGAGAAAAAAATTTGCTTTGTCAGGACAGGGGAAGGAGTCGTCGTGCGTAAGCTGTCGCACGACTACTTCCCCCCTGACCGGAGGGAAAGGGAAAAACCTATATACGTAGTATATAGATTTTCCTTCCCTCGGAAAAACTCGGTTTTTACCGACTTTTTCCCTCCAAAATGACGGCGGGAAAATCTCGACATTTTCCCTCGCACGGAAAGGGAAATTCTCCGACTTTTTCCTTTTGAGGGAAAGGAAATCATTTCGACTTTTTCCCTGCCTTGCCGTCCTCTACATAGAAGCCGCCGTGTTCTTTCAGACGTGTGCGGACTGTCTTTTCAGTCACTCCCATGTACTCCGCAAGCTCGGATATTCCGACTTCCTTGCCGTCCATACAGCAGAAGTTGAACGCGCTTTCAATAGACTCCTTACGCTCGTCCTTGCGTTCCTTGTCGGACTTTTTCTTGCTGAAATTCCGCTGCCAGGGCTGCGCAGGGGCGTCAAGCTGAATATCTTTCAGCACCCCCGACATATCTATCTTATGTATCGGATAATCGAACCACACGTTGACCGGCGGGAACTTCGGGAACTCTCGCAGAGTGCCCTCGATACGC
>ULYR01073730.1_pt1 | contig 20571 bp, 10 predicted proteins | sample 1962341 | NCBI WGS metagenome assembly ULYR01 (sample SAMEA4835868, study PRJEB28245) | human gut metagenome | biome: gut microbiome; material: fecal sample | place: Denmark | collected 2008 | reverse complement strand
TCTTGGATAAAAGATATGTCAAATGGAATAGCTTTTATCGATGAAAAGGGAAATATAATAACTAATCGTATAGTGAGAATCGTTGGAGCAAATGTAGAGGATATTAATACCGATACAAATGAAATTACAGATATAGATGTAAACTTCAATGGTGATATACTAGATAAAAGATAATAAAAATGGCACAATCACAGTTAACAAGATTTGAATGTATTTATGCCAATCGAGATGAAGCACTTAAGGCTCTCTCATGTGCATCTAGACAATATGCTGAATTAGTTGCTGTAAGATATTATAATGAAGTTGAAGATGTTTGTATTCTTTTAGTAATTTTTAAGAGTGCAGACTTAGGTGATTTTGACATTGTTTCAGATACTATGGAATTAAGTCAAGGTCCTAGAATATTTACAGCAAAAAAACAGTCAGAGGAACAATCAGATCAGGAGTGTATCTTGATTGCGTTGTTTGGTGAAAAACCTAAGAATGGAGATGTAGTAATCCTGACTTCTTATGACGGTACTACTTCCATTACTTATACAATGATCGGAGGACAGTGGATAAAAACTGGTGGAACTACTGCAGATGGACTTGGAATTATATTTGAAGATTCTAATACCATCGATTTTACAATGAGTCCTGGTCCTACTGAATCTAAGAAAACATTAACCGCTGATGTAAAATTGGATAATAATAATTTGATTTATGATGAGAAGGTTGATGGAATTCGTATTAATAAAATCTATGGAGGAACATTCTAAATGAAAAAAGTAAGAAGCCCGAAAGATATAAAAGTGATCTCCGGACGTTCTGCTAGAAATACAGCTCCTTTTGTTGGAAGACTTGGTAAACCTCTTAATCCAGGGGCTCTAAAATTTAAGCAGAGTAATATTCCAGGAGGAGATATATTTAATGATTATCTCTTAGATTTAATGAAATTAAAATAAGAAAAATATTATGGACTTGCTTGATAGAACTGATGTTAGTAATAAAAATCCTGGGGATTCATTAACTAGTGCTGATATCAATAGTATAAATAATACTGTTAATGCTGCAGTTAGTTATATAAATGAAAACTTAAAAGATTTTTGTAATGCTAATGCTGAAATAAATAATTATGAAAGAAAATTAACTCTTTCGGGAGCAATTAGATTAGTACCTGAAGCAAGACGACGTAGCGGATTGAAAATTAGATTTCTTGGTAGTGAAGGTGCATATTCAGAATATATTTATAAAGGACCAGATGCTGATGAATCTAATTGGGCTAATGAAGATAATTGGAAATCTCCTTACAACATTATTGACGGAGGAGAGTGGTAAGTTTAAATAATAACATAAATTATGAAAAATAGTTATATAAAAACTACATGGATTGATAATAAAACTCCTGTTAATGCGGCTAATTTAAATAAGATCGAGAGTGCTTTATCAGATCTTTATACTAACGCTCTTAGTTCTTCTGAGATTTTAGAAGGAGATGGTATTAGAATTACTAATACTAGTTGTCAGTCAGATTGTTACGGTAATACTACAAAAGGTATTCAATTTTCTGTATCAGATCGTGTAATGCAGTCTGATTCTTGTAAAGGTGTTGATATTGTAACAAATACCTTGGATATCCTTCAATTTGAAAAGGATAGATTATACCTATTCTTAGATCCAGAGAGAAAAACTTTGGTTAAGATGGTAATAAACGGAGTTACTATTTTTGAAGTGAAATAATAATGAGATGGAACGATAAAAACGGATACATCACATATAAACAAGCTCTTCAAAATATTAAATCATGTCTAGGGATAGCTAAGATAGATTATTCCATGAGATGTGAATTAGCTCCGTATATCACATATATCTTAAAATATATATCAGATAGATTAACTTTACTTCCAGAAGGATCAGATGTCAAAACTTATATTCAAGAGTTTTTTGATATTCGAGATCATGGTGAAGCTAAGATTGTATTTTATGCTGTAGATGAACTTAGATGTGAACTTGGAATTGATAATGGTGAAATATACGTTGAAGGTTCTGAGATTCCATACAATGAGGATAGATTTATTTATGCATGGAGTAATGTTTTGACTGCTATGTTAGTTAGAATTTTATTCCAGTATCAAAATCTTCTAGCTCAACCCGAATCTAATGACTGCCCTTGTAATAATGAATGTGGAAGAGGACAGACTACAGCGGATTACGAATCTTGGAGTTCTGGTGTTTATCCAGAAGATGAAAGTTATTCTTACTATAATTATAAAGAAGTAAACAATACGGAATGGAGAACTAATAATGATGTTCCGGAGTGTACAAAATGTCTAAGACAATGAGTGATATAATTGTAAAAAATCAACTTCCTGAACCAACCGTAATTATTCTTAAAAATTCGGTAGAACAGGGAAAGATGCCTACTCCAGAACAGCTTGAAGTAGGTGAATTAGGTTTAGGTCTTCATGCCGGAGAGGAAAGTATATGGGTCAAAAATTCTGATGGTGTAGTTGTAGATCTTAGAGTTCCTAGAGTTGATAATTTTTGGGGTGATTTTCTCCTTGAATATGAAACTCTTGAGGAATTTAATGCAGATCTAGAAGCCGGAAAAATTAGTGATACTTCGATAGCTTTCATCAAAGGATCTAGACAGGCTTGGACTAAAGGAACTTTCTTCGCATTATCGGAGGAAGAAATAAATAAACTGATCGATAGTAAAGTATTGTTATTCCCAAGTATGACTTCTGAGTTAACATCAGAAAGTACATCTGAAGAAATAGCAGAAATTTTTGGTGGAGCAGAGAATTTTGTTAAGCTTACTGAAAAGATTAAAGATCAGATTTCAATTGCGTCTTTAAGAGTGGATTCTGGGAAAGCGATAGTTCCTGTATCTATTCAATCTAGTATTATAGAGTGTGAAACTCAGTGTAAAAATGTATTAGTTCTAGAGTGGATTTATTCAGGGAAATATTATTCAGAAAAGATTATCCTGAATAGTTTTACATCTGAATTCTCAGTTGAAAGAGAATTTACAGAATCTACTTTTATTGAGGTAGTAGAAAAAATAGATGAGCTTTTTAATACAAACTTAGAACTTGTAGAACCTAAGATTAATGGAACTTGGGATTTCTATAATAATGCATTCGAACCTATAACAATTACTCCAAGTCCAAATAAATATAATCCTGTAATTGAAAATGGATATAAGGCTGTTTTCAAAGGAGTTTATACATGGACAAGTGAAGATGGAAAGAAAGATCCTACTGGAGTTGTTAAGGGTTCATTCTGGGATACTCTTACAGGTACTGATGTTAGTTCTGATATAGTAACTAGTCCTTATTATACAGAAGATGCTACTATTTCTATTAAACTTGAAGCTCCTAAGACTGGTTTTATGGTTAGAGGAGAAGATGTTGTTAGAAGTACTGGCGTTTATGATTATACAGAAGATACTAGATCAGTAACATTCGCACATAGATTATTCTATGGTGTATCTACTAAGGGAAAAGACTTAGTAGAGTATGATATTAAATCTCTGAAAACATCTGAATTAATTACTGAACATCCTAAAAAGACTCTAGAACATTTTTCTACAGAAATGGATGAATATGCTATTTTTGCTTATCCTAAAGTTCTTGGTGAGTTAGATAGTATTTATCAGGATGGAATTCGTGTAATTAAGGCATTTAACAAAGTAGAATTAGAAATCACTAATGGTGCTGGTGTAGTAATAGATTATATAGTTTATGTTACTAATAATCCAGGTGCTTTTACTGATGTTGAGTTAGAATTTAAATAAATAGTACAATGGCGTTAAATTTTGCAGATAGATTAGTGTCCAACAATCCTAGTGCATATGGAATTGTTAGAGCTATAGAAGTTAGTGGACACAAAACAGTATCTTCTCTTTCAGCATTGTATAAAATTCCCGACTGTATTCTTTCTGATACAGGGGATAATTCTGGTAATGATTCTCTTGGACAATTGTGGTATGTAATTGATGCCAAAGAAGTTTATCAGCTTGTTAATTGGGAAAAAAGAAATGAAGCTGGAGGATGGAAACCATACTTATCTGGAGTAATTACAGATGAAGCACTGGAAGAGATATTAAATACTAAGCAAGATAAATTGATAGCCGGAGAAGGGATTAGTATCAGTGAGGATAATGTAATTTCTTGCACTATAGATACATCACTTTTCAGAATGGTGGATGAGCTACCTTCTTTGGAGGAAGCAGAGACAAATAAAATTTATCTTCTTAGAAAAGAAAATAATATCGGAGAACTTCAGAGTTATACTGAATATATAGTAACTATTAAGGTTGACGAAGAAGGGAAAGAAATAAAAGAATGGGAAAAGATCGGTGAATATGATTTATCTATTGAACTTGCTCCCTATCTTAAAATAGAAGATGCAGAAAAGACTTACGTAAAGAAGGAAAACATCGTAGATTCATTCGAAGGTGGTGATCCTAAAGAGCAAGTTTTATCTGCTGAAAAAGGAAAAGAACTTAAAGAACTCGTAGATTCATTAGAGGAAAGAAAAGTAGATAGTGTAACAACTACTGAGGGAAAAGGAATCATAGTAGAAGGTACTCATAACGATCCTACTATTGGTGTTCTTCGTGATCCTGAGTCTGAAGGATTTTTTACAATCGAAGAAACAGGTCTTAAACTTAGTGGTGTTCAGGATGCTATTGATGAAGCAGTTGGTGAATTAACTGATAGAGTAGAACTTGAATCTGATGTAGTCTATAATATCAATGAAATATTTCCAGGTGAAGGTAAGGGAGAAAATGGAGATCAGTGGCACATCCAATATGCTGCTGCTAAATTAGATGCTTTCCTTCCAGCTGAAAAGAAAGTTCCAGGTATAAAAGTTAAGTTTATTAACTTAGACGGTAACTGGAGAACTTTCACTTTCAATGGTGGATATTTCTTGGATGGTAGAAACTGGAGTTATGATATCACTTCTAATGACTTCACTGAATTAGCTACAGAAAATCTTCCAACAGCTACTCCAGAATCAAATGGAGTAATGTCAAAAGAAGATAAAGCTAAACTTGATGGAATTAGTGAAACTATCAATAAAGATGTAGATGATAAGATTGCAGAAGTTAAAGAGACAATCGATAACTATACTGTAAATGGTTATAAAATTTCCACAAATCCATCTTTAGATAGAAATGATATCGGTCTTGGAAATGTTACTAATGACGCTCAGATAAAACGCTCTGAAATGGGTGTTCCTAAGGGTGTTGCTACTCTTGGAGAAGATGGTAAAGTTCCGGAATCACAACTTCCAGATTCAGTTCTTGGAAATGTTAAATATCAAGGAGTTTGGGATGCAGTTAATAATGTTCCTAAACTTGAACTTAACGATTTTGATTCCAATGGTCATTACTATATAGCTATTAATAAAGGCTCTCAATTTGGATATGATTTTGATCCAGGTGATTGGGTAATTAATAGTAATGGTAGATGGGTTAAAATTGATAATGTAGATTCAGTTAAGTCTGTAAATGGTCAGATCGGAATTGTTGAATTAGGTATAGAGGATATTCCTAATCTTAAGGAAACTCTAGATTCTAAAGCAACTAATGATGATTTCAATAGACACTTAACAGACTATAAGAATCCTCACAAGGTTACTAAAGATCAAGTAGGTCTGGGTAATGTAGATAATACAGCAGATAAGGATAAACCTATTTCTAATGCTACACAGGCATTAATTGATCAAACAAGAACCGTACTAGAAAATAAAATTTCTGAATTACAAACTAATACTGAGGCAGACTTAGAAGTATTTAGATCAGAATTTGAGAATAAATTAGCCGAACTTGCTGCTAAAGAAGAAGCTGATATTGTTGCTGTTAATAATAGTCTGAAGGAAGCAAAGACAGAACTTCAGAATAATATTGATAACTTAGCATCAAAGACAGAAAATGATTTAACAGTTGCTAAGAAAGAGTTGGATAATAAGATCTCTGAATTATCAACTAAAACAGAATCTGATCTTTCTACTCTTAGAGCTGACTTAGAATCTAGTATTTCTGTAACTAAAACAGAGCTTGAGAAGAGTATATCTGAATTGGCATCTAAAACAGAAAATGATCTTAATACTGCTAAATCAGAACTTGAAAAAGCTATATCAGACCTAACTGCTAAAGAAGAAGCTGATATTGTTGCTGTTAATAATGCTCTTTCTGAAGCTAAGAAAGAATTAGAAAACAGTATCTCTAGTTTAGCATCTAAGACAGAAAATGATCTTAGTTTAGCAACAAAAGATTTGAATAATAAGATCTCTGAATTAGCTACTAAAACAGAATCCGATCTTTCTACTCTTAGAGCTGACTTAGAATCTAGTATTTCCGTAACTAAGACTGATCTAGAATCTAAGATCACTGAATTAGCAACTAAGACTGATGCTAAATTCCAAGCAACTGATTCTAAGATTGAAGCAACTAAGACAGAGCTTCAAACTAATATTGATAACCTATCTCATCGTCATGATGATGATATGAAAGATATTAGAAGAGAAATCGAAGAGGCTACTGCTGGTTCTAATGAAGCACTTAATACACACATCCAAGATAAGAGTAATCCTCATCAAGTAACTAAAGAACAGGTAGGTCTTGGTAATGTTACAGATGATGCACAGGTTAAGCGTTCCGAAATGGGTATGCCAGAAGGAGTTGCTACACTTGATGCAACCGGAAAAGTGCCTTCATCTCAATTACCTAGTTTCGTAGATGATGTAATCGAAGTAGATTCATTTGACTTACTTCCTGAAACTGGTGAAACTGGTAAGATCTATGTAACTAAGGATACTAACTTGACTTATAGATGGTCAGGCTCTCAGTATGTAGAAATTTCTGAATCACTTGCACTTGGAGAAACGTCTAGTACGGCTTACCCAGGAGACAAAGGTAAAGCTACTACAGACAAGGTTAATGCTCATACTTCAGACTACAATAATCCTCATAAAGTAGATAAAGCTCAGGTAGGTCTTGGAAACGTTGATAATACAGCTGACCTCGATAAACCAGTATCTAATGCTACACAGGAATTAGTAGATAATACTAAGAAAGAGCTAGAAGAAAAGATTAATAACTCAGGAAACGACTTACAAGATAACATTGATAAGATTGACGAGAGAGTTACTAATATTGAAGATTCTATTGCTCAGCCTGGTGGTTTAGCTACTCTTGATGATGCCGGAAAAGTACCTCTAGAACAATTGCCAAGTTTAGTAGATGATGTAATTGAAGTAGACTCTTTCGAACATCTACCTGAAGCTGGAGAAGTTGGAAAAATCTATGTTACTAAGGATACTAATCTTCTTTATCGTTGGACAGGGGTTAAATATGTAGAAGTATCAGAATCTCTCCACTTAGGTGAAACGGCTGATACTGCTTATGCGGGAGATAAAGGCAAGGAGACAACTGATAAGGTTAATTCTCATATCTCAGACTTCAATAATCCGCATAAAGTTACAGCCGAACAAGTAGGTCTAGGTAATGTTGATAATACTTCTGATATCAATAAACCTGTTTCTACCGCACAACAAGAAGCTTTAGATGCAGTTAAGACCGAACTTGAGGAGAAAATTAATAACTCTGGTAGTGATCTTCAAGGTAATATTGATAAGATTGACGAGAGAGTTACTAATATCGAAAACTCAGTAGGTGCTCCTGATGGTATAGCTACACTTGATTCCGAAGGTAAATTAGAAGTTTCACAGATCCCTAACGAAGCTCTGAATGTTATCGAAGGTAAGTATATGACTGAAACTCAATTTACTGATTCTGAAGGTGTAGAGTTTATTCCAAGACATAATACTATTTATATTGATAGTATCGGTGGTTCGAATAAACTTTATCGCTGGGATGGATTCAAGTATGTAGAAGTATCAGATTCAGATAATGTTACAGAAGCTATTGACAATCACATCAAAGATTTCAATAATCCACATAAAGTAACAGCCGAACAAATTGGGCTTGGAAACGTAGATAATACAGCCGATATTGATAAGCCAATATCTACTGCTGTTCAAGAAGCTTTAGATACTGTAAACACTAAAGTAACTGAACACACTGAGAATAAAGAAAATCCTCATGGTGTTACAGCAGAACAAATTGGCTTAGGAAATGTAGATAATACGGCTGATTATGATAAACCTGTTTCTAAGGCTACTCAAGATGAAATCGATAGAATTGACGGTCGTATTGATACAATCGATAATTCAATTGGTGTTCCTAGTGGTATTGCAACTCTTGATGGCAATGGTAAATTAACAGATTCTCAAATACCAGACAAGACGATTAATGTTCTTGTAGGTAAACTTATGAGTGAAACAGAATTCAAGGACGAAGAAGGTAATACTTATGAACCTAGAACTGGAGTAATTTATATTGATACTGTTTCTGGTACTGAGAAAATATATAGATGGAATAAATATGAATATGTAGAGATTTCAAATACAGAATTACTTGAAGGTGCATTAAATTCTCACGTTCAGGATAAGAATAATCCTCATCAAGTAACCAAAGAGCAGATTGGGTTAAGTGAAGTAACAAATGATGCTCAAGTTAAGAGATCAGAAATGGGAACTCCGGAAGGTGTTGCTACTCTTGGAGAAGATGGTAAAATTCCTGTGGAACAACTTCCAGGACAAGTTGATGAAGTATTTGGAATTGATCGTTTCGTATCAACAAAAACAGATATTCCTTCTTCTAGATTAGTAATTGGTTCCACTTACTATGTAGAAGATGAGAAGAAAATATATACAGCAATTTCTGAAACGGAATTAGATGAAGGTGCTACTCCTGATAAAGGTGTAATCTATTCTAATCGAGAAACTAATATAATCTATCGTTGGGATGGTGCTGAATTAGTAGAAATTGGTAACCCTGTTCATCTTGGTGAAGTAGCTGGAACTGCATATCCTGGAGATAAAGGTAAGGCTACTACAGATAAAGTTAATGCTCATGTGGCTGACTTTGAAAATCCTCACCAAGTAACTAAAGAACAGATCGGTCTTGGAAATGTAGATAATACTTCTGATGCTGATAAGCCTATTTCTAGTGCAGTCCAAGAAGCTTTAGATGCTGTTAATAAAGAAGTTTCAGAACATAAAGCTGATAAGAATAATCCTCATGAGGTAACAAAAGCTCAGGTAGGTTTAGGAAATGTAGATAATACTGCAGACCTTGATAAACCAGTATCTAATGCTACACAGGAATTAGTAGATAATACTAAGAAAGAGCTTGATACTAAGATAGATAATCATACTTCAGACTTTAACAATCCTCATAAGGTAACAAAAGAACAAGTAGGACTAGGGAATGTTGATAATACAGCTGATATTAATAAGCCTGTATCTGTAGCACAACAAGCTTTAGTAGATTCTACAAAGGCAGAGTTGAAGAAAGATATTGGTGATATTGAAAAAGATGTTACTAATCACATAGCTGACAAGAATAATCCTCATGAAGTAAATAAACTTCAGGTAGGTCTTGGAAATGTTGATAATACATCAGATATCAATAAACCTGTATCTATTGCACAACAAGCTGCTTTAGATAAACTTAAGAGTGATCTTGAATCTATTATAGGTTCTACAGGAACAGATCTTAGTGCTCACTTGAAAGACTTTGATAATCCTCATAAGGTTACTAAAGATCAGGTTGGACTTGGTAAGGTGGATAACACTGCTGACCTTGAAAAACCTGTCTCTGTAGCAACTCAAGAGGCAATCAATGCTGTTCAGTCTAATCTTGATAAGACCAATATTTCATTAGAGAATCATATTGCAGATAAGAAGAATCCTCATGAAGTAACGAAGGAACAAGTAGGTCTAGGTAATGTAGATAATACATCTGACTTAGATAAACCTGTTTCTCATTATCAACAGGATGCTCTTGATGAACTTGAAAGAAGACTTCAAGGTTCTATTGATGGTTCTGGTTCTGATCTTAGTGCTCATATTTCAGATTTTAATAATCCGCATAAAGTAACTAAGGATCAGGTTGGACTTGGTAATGTAGATAATACAGCTGACAAGGATAAACCTATTTCTGATGCTACACAGAAAGCTTTGGATAGTATTAAGACAGAAACTAATACTATTATCGAAACTCATATAGCAGATAAGAATAATCCTCATGAAGTAACTAAGGAACAGATTGGATTAGGTGAAGTAACAAATGATGCTCAAGTAAAACGTTCAGAGATGGGCGTAGCTGGGGGAGTTGCTACACTTGACCAAGAAGGCAAAGTTCCTAGTTCTCAATTACCTAGCTTTGTAGACGATGTTATTGAAGTAGATTCTTACGATAACTTGCCTACTACAGGTGAAGCTGGAAAGATTTACGTAACCAAAGACACTAACCTAACCTATAGATGGTCTGGTTCTCGATATATTGAAATTTCTGCTTCCTTAGCCCTCGGAGAAACTAGCTCAACCGCATATCCAGGTGACAAGGGAAAAGAAACAACTGATAAGGTTAATACTCACGTAGCTGATCTTAATAATCCTCACCAAGTAACTAAAGAACAGGTTGGACTTGGAAATGTAGATAATACATCCGACCTTGATAAGCCTGTTTCTAATGCTACTCAAGAATTAGTAGACAACACTAAGAAAGAACTTGAGGATCTGATTACTTCTAATGAGGGAGGTCTAGATAATCATATTAAAGATTTCAATAACCCTCACCAAGTAACAGCAGAACAAGTAGGTCTAGGTAATGTTGATAATACAGCAGATCTTGATAAACCTATTTCTAATGCTACTCAAGAAGCTTTAGATAAAATTACTTCTGACTTAGGTGATGTAAATGATAAACTTGGAAAACCAGATGGAATTGCAACTCTTGATTCTGAAGGTAAAGTTCCAGTTGATCAATTACCTAGTATGGTAGATGATGTTATTGAAGCAGATTCTATCGATCATCTTCCTGCAACTGGAGAAACAGGTAAGATCTATATAACTAAAGACACTAACCTAATCTATAGATGGAATGGTGTTAAGTATGTAGAAGTATCTGAATCACTTCACTTAGGAGAGATAGAAGGAACCGCTTATGAAGGTAGTAAAGGTAAAGAGGTAGCTGATAAAGTTAATACTCATGTATCTGATTTCAACAATCCTCATAAGGTAACTAAAGAACAAGTAGGTCTAGGTAATGTTGATAATACAGCAGATCTTGATAAACCTATTTCTAATGCAACTCAAGAAGCTTTAGATAAAATTACTTCTGACTTAGGAAGTGTAGAGGATAAATTAGGTCAACCTGGAGGTATCGCTACTCTTGATCCTGAAGGCAAAGTTCCTAGTTCTCAATTACCTAGCTTTGTTGATGATGTTATTGAAGTAGAATCATTTGATCAACTTCCAGCAACTGGAGAAACAGGTAAGATCTATGTAACTAAAGACACTAATCTAACTTACAGATGGAGTGGGTCTAGATACATTGAAATTTCTGCTTCCTTAGCTCTTGGAGAAACTAGTTCAACAGCTTATGCAGGTGATAAAGGTAAAGCTACTACTGATAAAGTTAATGCTCATACCGTAGATTACAACAATCCTCATAAAGTTACTAAGGAACAAGTAGGTCTAGGTAATGTTGATAATACAGCAGATCTTGATAAACCTATTTCTAATGCTACTCAAACTGAAATTGATAGAATTGATTCTGAAATTGAAGATATCAATAATAAGTTTGGTGCTGAAGGTGGTTTTGCAACTCTGGATAAAGATGGTAAAATTCCGGTTGATCAATTGCCTAGTATGGTAGATGATGTAATAGATGTTGATTCTATTGAACACTTACCTACTACTGGTGAATCCGGAAAGATCTATATAACTAAAGACACTAACCTAATCTATAGATGGAATGGTGTTAAGTATGTAGAAGTATCTGAATCACTTCACTTAGGAGAGATAGAAGGAACTGCTTACGAAGGTAGTAAAGGTAAAGCTACTACAGATAAATTGGAATCTCACGTAGCTGATCTTAACAATCCTCATCAAGTAACTAAGGATCAAGTAGGTTTAGGTAATGTAGATAATACATCCGACCTTGACAAACCTATTTCTAATGCAGTTCAAGGAGCTTTAGATGAAGTTAAGGAATCTATTAATAGTGGAAATACTACTATTACAGATAACTTAACTAAACATATAGAAGACTTCAATAATCCTCATAAGGTAACCAAAGAACAAGTAGGTTTAGGTAACGTTGATAATACATCCGACCTTGATAAACCTATTTCTAATGCTACTCAGGAAGCTTTAGATAAGATTACTGAAAGTATAACTAATACTGAAGATAAACTTGGAAAACCAGGAGGTATTGCAACTCTTGATCCTGATGGTAAAGTACCTTCTTCACAGCTACCTTCTTATGTAGATGACGTTATTGAAGTTGCTACCTTAGATGAATTACCTGCAACTGGAGAGGCTGGTAAAATCTATGTTACTAAAGATACCAACCTGACTTATAGATGGAGTGGTTCTAAGTATGTAGAAATCTCAGCGTCTTTGGCTCTCGGTGAAACATCTAGTACTGCCTATGCTGGTGATAAGGGTAAGGCAACAACCGATTCTCTTAATGCACATTTGGCAGACTTTAACAATCCTCATAAGGTAGATAAAGCTCAGGTAGGTCTAGGTAATGTAGATAATACTTCAGATAAGGATAAACCTGTATCTGATGCAACCCAACAATTAATTAATGAAGTTAAGGAATCTATTAATAGCGGAAATACTACTATTACAGATAACTTAACTAAACATATAGAAGATTACAATAATCCTCATAAAGTAACGAAAGATCAAGTAGGTCTAGGTAACGTTGATAATACTTCAGATAAAGATAAACCTTTGTCTGATGCAGCTAAAGAAGCTATCAACGAGGTTAAGACTCTAATTACTTCTTCTGGAACTGACTTAAGCAATCATATTAAAGATTATACAAATCCTCATAGAGTAACTGCAGAACAAGTAGGTCTCGGAAATGTAAATAATACTTCCGACCTTGACAAACCTATTTCTAATGCTACTCAGAAGGAACTTGATAAACTTGACGCTAAGATTGATAAGATTAATACAGATCAGGGAACAGATCTTAGTGCTCACTTGAGAGATTTCAGTAATCCTCATAAAGTAACTAAAGAACAAATTGGACTCGGAAATGTAGATAATACTGCAGATCTCGATAAACCAATATCTACTGCTACACAAAAAGCAATTGATGATGCCAAAGCAGCTAATAATACTGCTTTAGATAATCATGCTAATCGTACAGATAATCCTCATAAGGTAACTAAGGATCAAGTAGGTTTAGGTAACGTCGATAATACAGCCGATATTAATAAACCTGTATCTGTAGCACAGCAGAATGCTCTTGATACTTTATCTAATAGTTTAAATACAGCTATTAATAATCACGTAGGTAATACTAATAATCCTCATCAAGTAACTAAAGAACAAGTAGGTCTCGGAAAAGTAGATAATACATCTGACTTAGAAAAGCCTATTTCAGTAGCAACTCAAAACGCTATTTCTGAAGTTGTTTCTAATCTGGATAAACATATTGCAGATAAGAACAATCCTCATGAAGTAACAAAAGAGCAAATTGGACTTGGTAGAGTTGATAATACATCAGACCTCGAGAAACCTATTTCAACAGCTACTCAGGTTGCTCTTGATAAGAAGGCTGAACTTGGACCTGATGGAAAAATACCTGAAAGTCAATTACCTGAAAGAACAATGCATAGTTTGTTCTATAAGGGTACTTGGGATGCTGAAAGGAATTTACCAACACTAGCTAATGGAGATAAGGCACAAGATGGTGATTACTATTTAGTTAATAATGATGGTGAGTCCTTTGGATATAAATTCATGGTAAATGATATTATATTCAATGCCAGTGGAATTTGGTATAGAATGATGGGCTCTAATAAGAGAGATAATCCTACTGAATTTAAGATTACTAAATTCACAGCAGATAGAACTTTATTAGAGAGAGGTGAATCAACAGAAATTACTCTTGAATGGGAATATCAATTGACCCCAAGTGGACAAATTAATTTCCAATTCATAGATACTCATGATATTCCTGTTGAGGAACGTACTTATAAGATTACTGCCACTGGAGGACAAACATTCACATTGAGAGGTTCGTATCTAAGTGAAGTTGCAACAGCTACTTTAACGATTGATACAGCTGATAAGGTTTATGTAGGTGCATCAAGTAATTCTGCTCCTACTGACTCTGACTTTATAGCAATGAATTCTTTCTTCTCCTTCGGTGATAATGAATTCCCATTCACTCCTATTGATTGTTCAGGAGGTAAGTATATTTACGTAGCAATTCCAACAGAAGAGTATAGTAAGTATAGAATCTATTGTAATAATTATCCTGTTGATGATGTAACAGTATACTCTAGACGTATAACTAACATCTTTACTGGATATACTGATTATACAATTACTAAACTTGCTAATCTCTATCATGGAATACTAAATATTGAAGTTAAATTAATTGATAAAAGATAATGCCAGAAAATAATTTAAAAGGAACGGTACTCTATTCGGGTATCGTTCCCACCAATACTTCTGACGTATATCCAACACATTCAGCCATTTATGGTATGGGAGGCTTCCGTTCAGTTAAAACAATAGCTGAGCGGGATGCTATTCCTGTAGAGCGACTAGAAGTAGGAGCTAAAGTATTGGTATCTGAACAAGAAACTGGATATTACGTTGAATCAATAGTAGATGGAAAAGTAAATTGGCAACTTGATACTTATTTATTTGCTGATAAACTCTTAGCATCTCCAGTTATCTCTGGTACTTGGAGTTTTAAAAATAATGCTGGTACAGAGGTTACAAATACAGAAGTTGGTGTTAGTAACGTAAATGCTAGTTCTATTACTATCGAACGAGGATATAAAGCAAAATTTGTTGGAAGTTTTAAATGGACTAAGACAACTACAAATAAAGCCCCTACTTCATGTAGTGGTGACTTAGGGACAACTTTACCTTCTAGTGATGTTGCTTCTCCAACAACTACTATTGATAATATTGCTGCTTCCAGAGTAATTAAAGAAACCTTAAGTGCACCTAAAAAAGGATTCATGGTTTCTGGTAGTTCTGTAGTTGTTGCATCTGGAAATGATACGACATCTGCACAATTTAGTATCAATGTATGGTCTAGACAGAGATATGGTGTAACTACTTCAGCTACTCCTACACAAGATGATATTAAAGCTATGACTGGAACAAAATTAGTCAATGCTAGAACTTTATCAGTTTCTGGAGTTACTGCTGATGGAACTCAATATTACAGTTATGCTTACCCAAAAGATCTTGGAGCACTTACTTCGATCGTTCAGAATGGTGCTGCCCCTGTTCTTGAAGACTTTAATAGAACTGAAGTCAATGTAACTAATGGAGCAGGAGTTGTTATCCCCTATTATGTATATACCTCTAAATATAAAGGTGCATTCCAAAATGTAAAACTAGATTTTAAATAATTAATATTAATATACAATGGCTAAATACCCAGCGCAGCTTCAGTCTGCGAACTTAAATGAATTCGGTATTGTATATGCCGATGAAGTACAAGGCCATAAAACAGTTGCTACTCTGAGTGCACTTTATGCTATTACAGACCCAATTCTTAGTAAATCTGTAGTAAATACAGGAAATGATGCTATTGGACAAGAATGGTATGTGATATCAGAGGGTTGTTACTATAGACTTGACAACTGGGCTAATAGACATAAAGCTTCTGGGTGGACTAAAATTCAAGTAGTAGATACTGAATTTAATAGTTTGTCTACTCATGGAGCTGATAAGATAAAAAATTTCACGACATCTCCTAGCACAGTTACTCTCAACTATAATACGTGGAGATCTTCGACTGTTAATGAAGATGGAACCGCTGTGATAAACGCTGCTACACAATCTGCAGCGGGAGTTTTAACCGCAGCGGATAAAACAAAGTTAGATGGATTAAATACAGATTCTATTAATGATATATCTGTAACATCTAATGCTAATAAAGCTACTATTACATTTGTATCTGATAATGGTAATAAGGAAGATATAAGTACTACTATAGATTTTCCTATATCTACTACTACCGCAGCAGGTACAATGAGCGCCAAAGATAAAACAGAATTAGATAGAATTAATACTGCTAACTTTGCTCTTGGCGCTGTAACTCCTGCTGCGTCTACTGTAGGAATAGCTGCTTCTAAAACAAATGTAACTGATGGTACTACCGCTGCGAACAATATTACGCTGCCTGCTGCTACACAATCTGCAGCGGGAGTCTTAACCGCAGCGGATAAAACTAAAGTTGACCGAATCACAGGTACTAATCATGTTATCTCTCAGCCTACTACAACAGCTACCTCAAGAGTAATTACTATAACGGGTATAAATCCTACAGATAATAAAGCAGTTTCTAGTTCTATCACTCTTCCAGAAGTATCAGAAACTCAGGCAGGTCTCGCAAGTGCATCTGATAAGAAAACTCTCAATGCTATTAAAACTCTTGGGAATTCTTCTCACTTGAAAGATGATAGTTGCTGGACTAGAACAGCTTCTAATGTAGCTATAAACTTCACTTGTACTAATGTTAGTGGTAATTCTACAGATACTAACTCAAAAAATGAACATTCAGTTAATATTGGAGCTGCATCATCTACTCTTGCAGGGGTAATGACTTCAACCGATAAGACAGAACTTGATAGAATAACCACAGCGAATTTTGCTTTAGGTGCAGTTACGCCAGCAGCTTCAAGTGTAGCTATCGCAGCAACAAAAACAACTATTTCTACAGGAGTTAGTGCAGCAAACAATATAACTCTTCCCGCTGCAACTGCTAGTGTAGCCGGTGTTATGACTGCTGCAGATAAAGTAAAGCTTGATACTACTCTTCCTAACTTAATTAACTCTAATAAAACAACTATTGATAATTATACTGTAAATGGAATTAAAATTTCTACTAATCCCGTTGTAACAGGAGCAAATACTAAAGTAACTGGGTATTCAAAACCAACTACGACTGGAGCTATTGCAGCAACTGATAGTATCAATGGAGCTCTTGGAAAATTAGAGAAAAAGTTAGATGATGAAGTAACTAATAGAACTAATGCTGTTTCAAATCTAACTAATACAGTAAATAATAATAAGACTACAATAGATAACTATACTGTTGGAGGAATAAAAATTTCTGCTAATCCTAAAGTGGCAAATGGAACAAATACTACAGTATCTACTGCTAATAGTACGATTACTTGGTCTCTAAACTCTACTATATCACTTACTAGAGTTAATGCTTCTAGTGGATTCTATCAGACTTCAGATAAACGTTTGAAATCAGATATTAAACCTTTGGAACATACACTTGAGGAGATTTGTTCTATTCCGACAGATTCATTTATTTTAGGTGGGAAAAAAGACCTTGGAACTATAGCACAAGAACTTGAACCAACTTTCCCTGAACTAGTAACAGACGCCGAACTTAAACAATCCGATGTACCTAACCCTGAAAACTTTGAAACCATTGAGAAAGATGGTGAAACTTATGTTCTAGTTAAAGAAGTTGATTATGCTAAAATGAGTGTTCTAGCAATCGAAGGTATTAAATTACTTAAGGCCGAAATAGATGAACTTAAAAAGCAGTTATTAGATAAATAAAATAAAGGGAGGTTGATCAAGAGTAAAAACTTGATTGCCTCCTTTTAAATTTAAAAGTAGGAATGAAATGGATCAAATAATTAATTTTAAAATAAATACAGAACTATTTACAAGTAGATCTGAAGCGATCCTAGCCTTAGAAAACATTATATTTACTCAAGGAGAGCCAGTTATTGCAATTTATGGAACTACTTCTCAAAATGCTAAAATTATTCTAGCCGTCGGAAAAAGAAATGGAGCTGGAAAAAATGCATTTGAAATAATTTCCACTAAAGAAGATATGTCTGAAACTTTGAATATTATTAATTCTTTGAATAATGAGTTCACAGAACATATCAAAGCAGAAGCAGGTGATAAGCTTGGACATGTAATAACAGGAGGAGATATTGTTTTCTCTGGAGGTATAGGAACTGTAGTTTCGGCTGGAAAGGTAAAAAATAAACTTACTTTTACTGGTGGAACTTTTGAAGGAACAGATAAAACTACATTTGATGGTTCTGAGGCTGTAACGATAAAAATTCCTAGCCCCTCATTTACTGTTCCTAAACCATTAGGACATGCAATAGCTGGAGAATCTAAGGAGTGGGCTAGAGCTGACCATGTGCATGAAGCTCCTAAATCAGTCTCTGGAAATGCTGGTAGTGCTGATAAATTAAGTTCTAAAAGAAATATAACTTTAACCGGAGCTGTTACTGGAGGTGTAGTAACTGATTTTTCAGGAGATATTACAATTAATACTTCCAAAAACCATACACATGATATTTCAGAGGTTACTGGTCTACGAGGTGAGTTGAACACCTTAGAAGCAACTAAAGCTCCCATTGAAAGTCCTATCTTCACAGGAACTCCAGAGGCTCCAACAGCTCCACAAGGAACTAATACTAATCAGTTAGCTACTACTGCATTTGTTATCAAGGAAATTGGAGAAAAAATAGAAGCTGCTGTAGCCTTGAAATTTAAAGGAACTCTCGGAACAACTGGAACTGTTAAGAGTCTTCCTGCTCAACATACAACAGGTGACGTCTATGTTGCCACTACTGGAGCTCCGAATGTATCAGGACTTAGACTTGAACCTGGTGATATAATAATTTGTATCAAAGATGGTTCAACTGCTAATGATTCTGATTGGACAGTTGTACAGACTAATATAGATGGAGCTGTAACAGGACCAGGAAGTGCAGTTTCTGGAAATCTAGTACTTTTTAATGGAACTACAGGAAAAGTTATATCAGATTCTGGTCTTTCATTAGCAGACCTAGCAAAAGTAACAACTACTATCTCTGCAGGTCCTGGTTTAACTGGAGGTGGATCTATTGGAGGAAATCAAGTAATATCACATGCTTCTCAACCAACTACAGGAACTAATGCAGGGGGTAATTCTGGAGCTTTTGTCACCAACATTAAGATCGATTCCTTTGGACATGTTGTAGAAGCCTTAAAAGGAGACTTAACTGGATCATATCTAGCACCCTCCGGAGAATATATTTCAGGAATTACACTCTCAGGGAATACACTATCAGGAAATTCTAAACCATTCCCTAATATTGAAATTGAAAATGGAGAAGTAGGTGGATCGGAAGAATTTGTTACTGGAATCTCTGTAAATACTGTTTTAAATAATCATAGAATTCAAGTTAATAAAGGAACAATCCCTGGAATAATAGTAACTGGAGATGGTGGTGAAGGAAATCCTAGAAAATATGTTTCAGGACTAGAATCAGATGGACATCATGGAATATCTTTTACTACTTCCGAAGAATCTGGAATGGTTAAGGTTTCAAAAGATGGTTCAGCTGATTATTTAGGAAATAAAGTTCTCTCTGGAGTTAGTTCTGGAAATACTTATGCAACTACTGTAACTCAAGATACTGATGCTTTGAGATTAACTACTACTATTTCAGAGATAGATGGTGGAGATGATCAAGGAAGCCAAGGAAAACGTCAAGTAATTAGAGTAAAAAGATATACTACAGGTGGAATTCTTCCTAGTGGATTAGCTTCAGGGGAAATAGCAATAAACTTGGTTGATAATTACCTCTATGTCGGAAATGAAAAAGGTGGAGTTCAAAGAGTCTATCCGAATGCTACACCACAAGTAGATGGTCTTTTATCAGCCGAAGATAAATCACGCCTCGAAAAAGCTATATCTGATATTGCTGATCATGCTTCAAGTCTGGGAACAATAAATACTGAGCTTGATGTTCTTGAGGAGGATTTGAAAGACACGAAGGAAAAATTAACTGAAAAAATTTCTCAAGAATCCGAGGCGAGAAAAACGGCTGATCAAGAATTTAAGGAAAACTTGAATACCGAAACTCAAGAAAGAACTACCGAAGATATTGCTATAAGAGAATATATAGACTCTACAAAATCAGAGTTAAATGAAAAGATAGATAAACTTATTGGTTCGGGAGGAGAAACTGAAGGAGGATTAGCTGCAGAAGTAGAAGCTAGAATACAAGGAGATAAATATAATTTCGATCTCTTAAAGTTTGCAATTCAGAGAGTAAATTCATCTGCTGGTTTTGAAGATCCTGATCCCGATGATGACAGTATTTATAGTAATTTCCCAGATCTTTCAGATACACATTACCTAAGAGGGCAGAGCAATTTAGTAGGATGTCTTAGGATTCTTGACCAGAAGATTTATGAACTAGAACAAGCATTAACCATTAAAACACTCTAATATATGGCATTAACTAATTTTTATAAAGGACCTGAAGCTGAATATTCTAGAGAGAAACATATTAATGGTATCTATATGAGCACTGATTCTAGAAAGCTTTGGATATTCGGACAACCAACACAAGAATTATCGGATATTATAGAAAAAGCTGATTACGATGCTCTTGAGTCTAAAGATCCGAATCT
>ULYR01025843.1_pt1 | contig 20689 bp, 14 predicted proteins | sample 1962341 | NCBI WGS metagenome assembly ULYR01 (sample SAMEA4835868, study PRJEB28245) | human gut metagenome | biome: gut microbiome; material: fecal sample | place: Denmark | collected 2008 | reverse complement strand
CGACCGCGACACCGCCACCGTCGACGACGCAAGCCTGCTGCCGCTCAACCGCCTTGCCGAGGAGGAGCTGCAACGCATGCTCGCAAAGTGCATCAGCACGGAGGAGTATGAGCGCGCGGCGGAGATAAAGGCTGCCATCGACGAGAAACGCAGGCAGCAGAAACAAGAAAAAATCTAACAAAAAAATACAGAAAAACTTATGAGAAATCTACGTACAAGGTTTGCGATAATGAACTTCATGCAGTTCGCTGTGTGGGGTTCTTACCTTACCTCAATGGGAACCTACCTGTTCAGCATCGGAATGGGTGAACACATCGGAATGTTTTACGCAATGCAGGGCATCGTGTCGCTCTTCATGCCGGCGCTGATGGGAATCCTCGCCGACCGCTACGTCCCGGCACAGAAGCTGCTGAGCGCGTGCCACATCATCGCCGCCGCATTCATGATTGCCGCGGGCTACTACGGCATGACCACCGGCAGCGAGGCGCAGTTTGCAACGCTGTTCACGCTCTACTCCTGCAGCGTGGCGTTCTACATGCCTACCCTCTCGCTCTCCAACTCCGTTGCCTACAGCGGACTCGAGGGTGCCGGACTCGACCCCGTGAAGGTGTTTCCGCCGATACGCACACTCGGCACCGTCGGTTTCATCTGCATGATGTGGTTTGTCGACCTGATGGGATTCCAGCAGAACTACAACCAGTTCTTCGCCTGCGGCGTCGTGGGTCTGCTCTTCGGAGCCTACGCGCTGACGCTTCCACCATGCCCGGTGAGCAACGACGGCGGAAACTCGGTGGCTCAAGCCCTCGGCCTCGACGCCTTCAAGCTGTTCAAGCAGAAACGCATGGCGATATTCTTCATCTTCTCGATGCTCCTCGGCGTGTCGCTGCAGATTACCAACGGATTCGCCAACACCTATATCACAAGCTTCGGCTCGATAGCCGAATATCAGGGCACGTTCGGCGTGGAGCACGCCAACATGCTGATTTCGCTGTCGCAAGTGTCTGAAACGCTCTGCATCCTGCTCATCCCGTTTGTAATGAGCCGTTTCGGCATCAAACGTGTGATGATCATCGCGATGCTGGCATGGGTGTTCCGCTTCGGGCTCTTCGGCTTCGGCAACCCGGGCAGCGGAGTCTGGATGTTTGTCCTCTCGATGATTGTCTACGGCGTGGCGTTCGACTTCTTCAACGTCTCCGGCTCGCTCTTCGTCAACCAGGAAGTGAGCGGCAAGCTGCGCTCGAGCGCGCAGGGACTCTTCGTGCTGATGACAAACGGCGTGGGTGCCACGGTGGGCACTCTCGGCGCGCAGGCGGTGATCAACAACTTCGTCGACATGACGTCGATGGCGCCGCAGGTGGAAGGATGGCAGACGTCATGGCTCATCTTCGCCGGCTACGCTCTCGCGGTGGCTCTGCTGTTTATGGTGGTGTTCGACTCCGGAAAGAAACGCCAGCCCACAGAAAAACTGACAAGATAAAGAAAAAACAACGTAAAAAATCAATATGCATCGATTTTATGCTCCCGACATTACCACGACAATGCTGCTCCCCGACGAGGAGGCGCAGCATTGCGTGCGCGTGTTGCGGCTGAAAGAGGGCGAAGAGGTGGAGGTGGTCGACGGAAAAGGGCATCTCCATCTGTGCCGCATCCTGAACGCCAACGCCAAAAACTGCGCTGTGGAGATTGTCGGAACAACCGACGTGAAGCCCCACTGGGGATGCCGCATCACGGTGGCTATCGCTCCGACAAAAAACATGGACCGCATGGAATGGATGGCGGAGAAGGTGACGGAGATGGGCGTTGACCGCATCGTGCCGCTCCTGTGCCGATACTCGGAGAGGAAGGTGCTGAAGACGGAACGCCTGCGCAAAATCCTCGTGGCGGCGATGAAGCAGTCGCTGAAGGCTACGCTGCCGCAGCTCGACGACCTCACGCCGTTTGACGATTTCATGAAGGCTCACCCCGACGGACAGCGGTTCATTGCCTACTGCGACCCTGCAATCCCGAGGCGCGACTTCGTGAAGGAATGCCTTCCGGAGAGCGACGTGACGATTCTGGTGGGACCCGAAGGCGACTTCAGCCAGCCCGAGATACGCGCGGCTCTCGATGCCGGATTCATCCCAGTGAGCCTCGGCGACAGCCGTCTGCGCACAGAAACGGCGGGCGTGTTTGCCTGTGCCGCAATCCACACGATAAACCAATTGAAAAAATGATAGAACAACTCAAAAACTCTGCCTCAGGCAACTTCTTCCTGCTCGCAGGCCCTTGCGTGATTGAGGGCGAACAGATGGCAATGGACATCGCCGGACAAATAGTGGAAACCACCCGTCGGCTGGGAATCCCTTACGTGTTCAAAGGAAGCTACCGAAAGGCGAACCGCTCGCGGATAGACTCGTTTACGGGCATCGGCGACATAAAGGCGCTCGAAGTGCTGAAAAAGGTGGGACAAACCTACAACATCCCCGTGGTGACCGACATCCACGCCGCCGAAGAGGCGGCGATGGCTGCAGAATATGTCGATGTGCTGCAGATTCCGGCGTTCCTATGCCGACAGACCGACCTGCTCGTGGCGGCGGCGCGAACCGGAAAGACGGTCAACATCAAGAAGGGACAGTTTCTGTCGCCGGAGGCTATGGAATTCGCCGTGCAGAAGGTGAAGGACGCGGGCAACAACGACGTGGCGATAACCGAGCGCGGAACAACGTTCGGATACCAGGACCTCATCGTGGACTACCGCGGAATCCCTACGATGCGCCGGTTCGCACCAGTGATTCTCGACGTGACACACTCGCTGCAGCAGCCAAACCAGACGTGCGGCGTGACGGGCGGACTGCCCCACCTCATCGAGACAATGGCGCGATGCGGAATCGCTGCCGGTGTCGACGGTCTGTTTATGGAGACGCATCAGAACCCGGCGGTGGCGAAGTCGGACGGGGCAAACATGCTGCCGCTCGAACGCATGGAGGGACTGCTCGAACGGCTGTCGGCGCTGCGCATGGCTGTAAACGAAATAAACCGCTGATGGGACGCATTCTCGCTATCGACTACGGACGGAAGCGCACGGGAATAGCCGTGACCGACACGCTGCAGATCGTGGCAAACGGTCTCACCACCGTGCCCACTCACCAGCTGCTAACGTTTCTGAAGCAATATGTGGCGAAAGAGCCCGTGGAACGGATTGTCGTGGGGCTGCCGAAGCAGATGAACAACGAGCCGTCGGAGAGCATGCGCTACATCAAGCCGTTTCTCGCCCAGCTGGCTAAGGAAATGCCGCAGATGCCGGTGGAAATGTACGACGAGCGGTTCACATCGGTGATTGCCCACCGCGCCATGCTCGACGGAGGAATGAAGAAGACGGCGCGCCGCGACAAGGCGATTGTCGACGAAATCTCTGCCACAATCATCCTCAACGACTTCCTCGAGAGCCGCCGCTAACGAAAAGAAAGACAAAAACGAAAGAAGAATATATGATACTACCTATTTATTTATACGGTCAGCCCGTACTCAGACAGGAGGCCGACGATGTGGATGAAAACTATCCCGACCTGAAAAAACTGGTCGAAAACATGTACGAAACGATGTACGAATCGGACGGCGTAGGACTCGCCGCACCGCAAATCGGTCTGCCGATACGGCTGATCGTAATCGACGCCGACGTGCTAAAAGACACGTTCCCTGAACTTGAGGGTGTGAAAATGACTCTCGTCAACCCGGAACTCGACATCCTGACCGACTCTCCGACAGTGAGCCGCTCGGAGGGATGCCTCAGCCTCCCCGGACTCAGCGAAAACGTGGTGCGCCACGAGAAGGTGCGCCTCAACTGGCTCGACGAGGACTTCGTGGAGCACGAGCAGGTGTTTGAGGGATTCCTCGCGCGAATCATCCAGCACGAATACGACCACCTCGACGGAATCCTCTACGTTGACCGCATCTCGCCGATACGCAAACAGCTGATAAAGACAAAACTGAACAACATCGCCCGCGGACGAGTGCGCTGCGACTACAAAATCAAAGAAACAAGAAAACACTAAGAAACATCAACCAAAATCAGAAAAAATTATGGCTGACGACAAGAAAGTGATATTCTCAATGGTGGGAGTGAGCAAAATCTACCCTCCACAGAAACAAGTGCTCAAAGACATATACCTGTCGTTCTTCTACGGCGCGAAAATCGGAATCATCGGTCTGAACGGTGCCGGAAAGTCGACGCTGCTGAAGATTATCGCGGGTATCGACAAGCAGTATCAGGGCGAAGTGGTATTCTCCCCGGGATACAGCGTAGGATACCTGGAGCAGGACCCGAAACTCGACCCTTCGAAAACCGTCAAGGAAATCGTGCAGGAGGGCGTGCAGCCGGTGCTCGACCTACTGAAGGAATTCGACCAGGTGAACGAGAGCTTCGCCGACCCCGACGTGCTTGAGGACCCCGACAAGATGGACAAGCTGATAAACCGGCAGGCGGAGCTGCAGGACAAGCTCGACGCAGCCGACGCATGGAACATCGACAACAAGCTGGAACGCGCTATGGACGCGCTGCGCTGTCCGCCGGAAGACCAGAACGTGGCAACACTGTCGGGTGGCGAACGCCGACGCGTGGCGCTGTGCCGACTGCTGCTGCAAAACCCCGACATCCTGCTGCTCGACGAGCCTACCAACCACCTCGACGCTGAATCGATCGACTGGTTGGAGCAACACCTGCAACAGTATCCGGGCACGGTGATATGCATCACCCACGACCGATACTTCCTCGACCACGTGGCGGGATGGATTCTCGAACTCGACCGAGGCGAGGGAATCCCCTGGAAGGGAAACTACAGCTCTTGGCTCGACCAGAAGACAAAACGGATGGCGCAGGAGGAGAAGCAGGCAAGCAAACGGCGCAAGACGCTCGAACGCGAGCTGGAATGGATTCGCATGGCGCCGAAAGCGCGTCAGGCAAAAGGAAAGGCGCGCCTGTCAAGCTACGACCGACTGCTCAACGAGGACCAGAAGGAACGCGAGGAGAAACTCGAAATCTTCATCCCCAACGGTCCGCGCCTCGGAAACAAGGTTATCGAGGCTCAACACGTGGCGAAGGCTTTCGGCGACAAGGTGCTGTTTGACGACCTCAACTTCATGCTGCCGCCTAACGGCATTGTCGGCGTAATCGGCCCGAACGGTGCCGGAAAAACTACGCTCTTCAAACTCATCATGGGGATGGAGCACGCCGACAAGGGTACCTTTGAAGTGGGCGAGACGGTGAAAATTGCCTACGTCGACCAAAACCACAAGGACCTCGACCCGGAAAAGACGGTCTACCAGGTGGTGTCGGGCGGCACCGAACTCTTCCGCATGGGCGGACGCGACGTGAACGCACGCGCATACCTCTCGAAATTCAACTTCGCGGGTGCCGACCAGGAGAAAAAAATCGGTATGCTCTCCGGCGGTGAGCGCAACCGCCTGCACCTGGCAATGGCGCTGAAGGAGGAAGGCAACGTGCTGCTCCTCGACGAGCCGACCAACGACATCGACGTGAACACGCTGCGCGCGCTGGAGGAAGGCTTGGAGAACTTTGCCGGATGCGCAGTCGTCGTGAGCCACGACCGATGGTTCCTCGACCGAATCTGCACCCACATCCTCGCCTTCGAGGGCGACAGCCAGGTGTTCTTCTACGAGGGCACCTACACGGAGTATGAGGAGGACAAGCGCCGACGCATGGGCGACGTGGAGCCGCACCGCATACGCTACCGCAAGCTGATGGAATAATCCCACACAAACGCGCGCACCGACGCGCTGAAAAAAGAAATGTCGCAGACCCACCCCACCGGTGCGCCTGCGACATTTCTGCATATTTATGCCTTTAACTCAAGCCTTCGATAAGACCGTCCTTGATTCTGATGTTGAGAGCCATAGGCTTCTTCGGCAGTCCGGGCATGCGGAGAATGTCGCCTGCCACGACAACAATCATCTCCGCACCGCTGTTGACAATCACATCGTTGACCTGAAGCTCGAAGCCATCGGCAGCTCCCATGCGCTTGGGGTCGGTGGAGAATGAATACTGGGTCTTGGCGATGCACACCGGGAAATGACCCATGCCGTTGCGCTCAAGGGTCTGCATCATGCGGCGCGCCGACGTGCTGAACACAACCGACGTGGCGCCGTAAATCTCGGTGGCTACCTTCACTACCTTCTCCTCGATGCTGTCGCTGTCGGCATACGCAAAGCGAAGTGGCGCCGACGGCTCCCGCTCGATGGTGTCGACCACAAGACGCGCCAACTCCTCCGCGCCGGCACCGCCCTCGGAAAACGCCCGGTTGACGGCAAACCCTACGCCGAGACGGCGGCAGTGCGTCTCGATGGCGGCAACCTCGGCATCGGTGTCGCTCGGAAAGCGGTTGATGGCAACAATCACAGTCTGCCCGAACTTGCGGATGTTGCGCAGATGCTTGTCGAGATTCTCAAACCCTGCCTCGACGGCCGCCACATTCTCTTCCTTGACAACGGCATAGTCGACGCCGCCCTGCACCTTCAGTCCCTGCACCGTGGCTACAAGAATCGTGAGGCTCGGCTGCAGTCCCGACTTGCGGCACTTGATGTCGTAAAACTTCTCCGCTCCGAGGTCGGCGCTGAACCCTGCCTCAGTGACCACATAGTCGCTGCACGACATCGCTGCCTTCGTAGCCACGATGGAGTTGCAGCCGTGGGCTATGTTGGCAAACGGCCCGCCGTGGATAAACGCCGGCGTATGCTCGATGGTCTGCACAAGATTAGGCTTCATCGCTGCCTTCAGAAGCACCGTGATGGCGCCCTCAACGCCCATATCCTTGACCGTGAACGGCTTGTCGTCGTAGGTGAAACCCAGCAGTATGTTGCCGATGCGGCGCTCAAGGTCGGCGAGGTCGGACGCCAGGCAGACAATAGCCATCAGCTCTGACGCGGCAGTGATGTCGAATCCCGTCTGACGGGTGACGCCGTTGGTGCGCGGTCCCAGACCAATCACCACATCGCGAAGCGCACGGTCGTTGACGTCGAGCACGCGCCGCCAAACCACCGTCTTCAGTCCAAACCCCTCCGCCTCATGCTGATACAGATAATTGTCGAGCAATGCGGAAATCATATTGTGGGCAGACGTGATGGCATGGAAATCGCCCGTGAAATGGAGGTTTATCTTCTCCATCGGAACCACCTGGGCATAACCGCCGCCGGCAGCGCCGCCCTTGACGCCGAAACACGGACCCAGCGACGGCTCGCGCAGTGCCACCGACACACGCTTGCCGATGCGGTTCAACCCAAGCGCAAGCCCCACCGACACCGTCGTCTTGCCGATGCCGGCCTTCGTGGCGGTGATCGCCGTGACAAGAATCAGCCTGCTCTTCTTCACCTTAGCCTCGTCGACAATCGACAAGGGCAGTTTAGCTATATACTTACCGTAATGGTCGAGGCACTCGGCGTCGATGCCGGCACGCTCGGCTACCTTCTCGATGCGGTCCATCGCCACGCTGCGCGCTATTTCTATGTCTGATTTCATCGCTTTTCTCAAATTTATGTGCAAAGGTAGCCATTTCCACCAAACTCCACAAGTCACCGCCCCTCCACGACCGCGAAAGCGGTCACCCACACATAAAGCAACGCCAACAGATGCGCCAAACGTAGACAAAATTCAAGCAATTTGCTATAAAATATACCAGTCAGAAGACATTTCGAGTTGGTGAACCAATATTTTTTAGTATCTTTGCAGTTACTAAATGACATGTCAAAGTAAGGAAATATAATAATTTATTAATCAATACAGTGCAATTATGAAAAGATTTTATCTCGCCCTGGCGATGTTGGCGGCACTCCCAGCCGCCGCCTCGGCTCAAACCATCCTCAACGAGGGGTTTGAAACGACAAGCACCGACCAGTACAGTCCAAACTTCCCAGACGGTTGGTCGACCGTTGACTCCTACACGGGAAACAACGACAGGTATCGGTGGAACGTATACTATTATGAAAAAGGTACGATGACCGGCACCCACTGCGCGTCGGTCGACAGCCCGATGTTTACAGGCGGTGAGGACGGCGGCGAGGGTCCGCGTGAGGAAATCCTCCTCACTCCGGAGCTCAACCTCGACAACACTTATCAGCTGTCGTTCGACTGGATGGCGGCGTCGAAGGCTGCCATCGACGAGGGCAAGTACGACTTCCAGGTGCGCATCGTGACCGATGGCAACGTGGAGGGAGCCGAGACTATTTGGTCGTTCAACAACGCAACACAGCTGAAGGAGAACGGCAACGTCCCATATCCGTGGACTGCTTGGACTATCTACAAAACGATGATCGACCTGAGCAAATGGCAGGGTAAGAACATCAAGGTGGCGTTTGTCTACAAGATGCTCAAGACCACTGCCAACGTGCTCGACATCGACAACGTGGTGGTGAAGCAGTTCACGCCTGCCACCGGCCCTAAGGGTGTGCTGTCGAAGAAGCAGTACAACTTCGGAGAGGTGTATATGGACTCAAAAATGTTCTCCGATGTGATCACTCTTAAAAACGAAGGCAAGAGCGGCTTGAAAATCACAAGCATCGACTACCCGCAGGGCATTGGCTCGACAATCGACCCAGCTGTGGTAGACCTTGACGCTAACGCATCGCTCGACTTCAAGCTCAGCTACACCGCCGCGCTCACCACTCCGCAGAGCGGCTACGTGACGCTGCACACCACCGGCGGCGACCTGCAGATAAAGGTGCTCGCAACAAAGGTGGCGCTGCCCGACGGATACACTTTCGAGGGCTTCGAGAACGGATGTCCGCCTGCCGGATGGACCGGAAACGGATGGAAGGCGTCGAATTATTCCATCGAGGGCGACTACACCGCCTACGCTTCGGTGACGCTCGACGGCGCAAGCTATCTGACCACTCCGCGCCTCGACATGTCGACGGGCGCTCACTCAGTGGCATTCTCTGCCTTCAACGAGTTTGACTCCGATGAGGAAAATGCCGTACCCGACAACGACGTGACGCTCGAATTCTCGAAAGACGGCGGCGCTACGTGGGCGACCGTATGGGAGTCGACAAACTACAACGCTCTGGAGAAGGTGAGCGTAAACCTCGGCTCGCCGGCATCTGACAACTGCCTGCTGCGCTGGGCATACAGCGCCGTGGACATCAGCGACTCCGACAACATTCCTGAGACATCGGTGGCTTTCATCGACGCTATCATCCTTCCGCCGCTCTACGGCAACGGCGGCAAGCCTGCCGAGGCAACTCTCGTCTCGCCTGCCGACAAGTCGGAAAACCTTTACAACAAAAACATCACGCTGACATGGCGTCCGGCGCTCTTCGCCGACGGCTACAAGCTATATGTGGGCTCTGACGCCGCTGCCACAAACCTTGTCAACGGACAAGACCTCGGCAACGCAACTTCTTATGTAATCGCCTCTGCCGACTATGCCACTACCTACAACTGGAAGGTGGTGCCCTACAACGCGCAGGGCGACGCCGAAAATGCAACTGTGTGGACTTTCACTACCATCGCCGACCAGACGATAAGCACATTCCCGTGGACTGAAAACTTTGAAAGCGGAAACGAGCCGCCTACAGGTTGGAACGTGGAATACGACAGCTACACGAAATGGTCTACTACCAACAAGGTGAACCCGTTTGAGGGCAAATACAGCGCATCGGTGGGTTGCAACGCAATCGACAAATCATCGCAGCTCGTAACGCCCGACTTCAAAATCCCTGCCGGCTCAAATCTGCAGATGAGCTTCTACTGGGGCAACGCTATGCCTGTAAGCCTGCTGAAAGACGAGACGGGTCTGCGACAGAACCCATCGACTGCCGACAACGGTGTCGACGCTTGCTTCTTTGAGGTGCTCGACGGCGGCGAATGGCATCAGCTGGCTGTGCTCTCCGACAACTCCGACGACCGCTACTGGTATCTCGAAACCGTAAACCTCGCTGCCTACGCTGGCAAGACGGTGACTTTCCGCTGGCGCTACGTGGGACACGACTACGACAACGCGAAGGGCGTGGGTCTCGACCTTATCACGGTGACCACTTCTGCCGACACCAAGGCGTCGTTCAACGCTACGGATTGGAACGCCGGCACGGTCAACTACTACAAGACTGTAAACTCAACTCCGAAATTCTCGGTAATCAACGAGGGCAGCACTGCGCTGACTATAAAATCGGCGAAATTCTCAACCGAGAACTTCACAACCGACCTCGCTGCCGGAACAACGATCGAGCCGAAGAAGGGCGCCGCTTTCTCTATCACGTTCAGCGCGCTCAACGCCGAGGCTCAGGTCAACGATAACCTCGTTGTGGAATTCGATGGCGGATACTCAATCTCTATGCCTGTGACCGGCTTGGCTATGGCCGCCGACTCCCACTACTACGACTTTGAGAACGACACTCCGGGCGCTCTCGCTCCTGAGGGATTCACCACAATCGACGTTGACCGCCAGCTCACAAAGCCGATGACGGGTATGAACTATCCGCAACGCGGAGCGGCTACGGCATTCACCGTGCAGCAGAACTCTGACTGGAACGGCGTGCTCGACCCGGTAAGCGGAAACCAGACACTCGTGGCTATCGCCTCACAGGACGAAAGCTCAACTGTCGACGACTGGTTGATCAGCCAGCAGCTCACCGCCACCGACAAGTCGAAATTCCACTTCTACGCCCGCAACTGGGAGTCGACTCTCGCAATCAACCCTTGCGCGCAAAGCTGCGTGGAGGTGCTCGTATCAACTACCGACAACACCAACACGGCAAGCTTCACATCTGTAATGCCTACAACCACAATGCCTTACTTCAACAAGGAAACGTGGGAGCACTACACCGTGGACCTCAGCAAATATGCCGGACAGAAGATATATGTAGCCGTGCGCCACACCGTGAAAGCCGGACTGGCGGCTTTCTTCGACGACTTCTACTTTGAGCACTTCACAAACTTCGGCGGCGTCGACAACGTGAATGCAGACAACAAAGTGACTGTCTACCCTAACCCGGTAGCCTCGACACTCTTTGTCAACGGCGCTGACGCCGACTCGCAGATAAGCATCTACAACGCTGCCGGAAGCCTCGTGGCAAACGTCGTCGGCTCTCAAGCCAACGTCGAAGGCCTCGCCCCTGGCGTATACGTAGTGCGCGTGGCAACAGCCAACGGCATCGCCACAACACGCATCATAAAGAAATAACACCTTTCTTTATCCACAACCAAAAAGCCTCCTTGACGGGAGGCTTTTTTTGTGCGCCGACACCCAGCCGGAAAGACAGACATAGGGATGCGCCAACCGAGGGCACACAAACAAAAAACGGGCAGCGCCATCGGCACTGCCCGCTCCTCATCTGTACGATATTTTTTTTACATCTCCTTCGCAATAGCATCGGCGATGGCCTGCATCTCCTCAGCCGGAAGCGTAAGTTTCTGCTTGTCGAAATACATATCCTTCTCCTCAACGATAGGAATCAGATGGATATGCGCGTGAGGCACTTCAAGACCAATCACCGCAACGCCCACACGCTTGCACGGCAACGCCTTGTCGATGGCCTTCGCCACACGGCGCGCAAACATCGTCAGCGACTGATAGTCGTCGTCTGAAAGGTTGAAGATATAGTCGTTCTCCGTCTTGGGCACCACAAGCACATGCCCCTTGTTCACCGGGTTGATGTCGAGAAAAGCAAAGTTTTTCTCATCCTCCGCCACCTTGTAGCACGGAATCTCGCCCGCAATGATTTTACTGAAAATAGTTGCCATTACAATATCTCGATTTTAACGATTTCAAAAGTCATAACACCCTGCGGCACCTTGATTTCCACGATGTCGCCCACGCGCTTTCCAAGCAAGCCCTTGGCTATCGGTGTGCTCGAAGCGATTTTCTTCTCCTTGAGGTTAGCCTCCGAGTCGGCAACGATGGTATACGCCATAGTAGCCCCGTTCTTGGTGTTTTTGATGGTCACGGTGTTCATGATCTGCACCTCGTCGGTGTTGAGTTTAGCCTCATCGATGATGCGTGCGCTCGCGAGCATATCTTTTAGTTGCGAGATTTTCATTTCAAGCATACCTTGCGCTTCCTTCGCGGCATCATACTCGGAATTCTCCGAAAGGTCGCCCTTATCGCGAGCCTCGGCGATGGCAGCAGAAATGCGGGGACGCTCAACGCTTTCAAGGTAAGCGATTTCCTTCATCTTTTTGTCATAACCATCCTTGGTCATGTAGGTAATTGCCATATCGAAATTTATTTTTAAAATTAGTAAAATAAAAAGAGAATCTCTACCAGCGCATGATCGAGACCCCTCTTCTGTCGTTATTATGTTTCTGAGACAAAGGTAAGCCTAACTTTTATGAAAAGCAAATAAAAACACCAAATTTATTCTACAAAAAAAGGGCGGCACACCGCAAATCCGCGCCGTGCCGCCTATGCATAAGGGTTGGCTGTCCCGTCTAATAAACTATCACTTTTGTCGTATTTCCCAAAACCTTGACGAGATATGCTCCCTTCTGCACTGATAGCCTGTCTGCCGACGATGAGCAAAGGTGAGAGGCGACCAGACGTCCGTCTGGCGTGTAAATGTCGGCTGTCTTGCCTTCTGCATTACATACAGCTATCAACCCTTCTAAACCAAAAACCTTAGTCTCAATGCGTTGTGTAATCCCAACATCGCTTACATCGCCAACCGTGACTCTGCATTCCGCATCCGGGCATTCAATAAGCACGCCGGCGGGTGTCAACAGTTTGGCATTGATTATTTTTATAGTGTAGATGCCTGAAACCATGTTTTCATCGATGGTCAGGGTGGCATTCAGAAGTGTGCCGCTGTTGCCGTTGTATGCTTCGTTCGACAATGTGGCTATCTTCAGCGTCTGCCCTACGAGGTTGGCTTTAAGCTGCTGGTCATACCAGCGGTCGGCGTCGTGCTTCACCATAGGGTTGCCGCGCTTGTCGGCCTTGACCGAGATGCCTTCGGGCAACACCACCTGCAACTGTACGGCTGAAATCTCGTCGGCATTGACCAACTCGATAGGCAACACGCTCTCATCGCCCTGCATAGCTTCGAAATCGCTGATGGCGAAGTAATTGGTATACACGCGCTCGGTCACGGTGACGATGCATTGTGCGCTGAGCAAGGTGCCGTCGGAGGTGGTGGCTGTTATGAAGGTCTGTCCGGTGGTGAGTCCGGTGACAACGCCGTCGGAACTGACGGTTGCCACCGCCTTGTCTGAACTGTCCCACGCCACTGCCGTGCATGAAGCGTCGGCAGGACTGACAGAGGCTGTCAGCTGCACCGTCTTGCCCACCTCTACCGACGCCTCTGCCTGGTCGATTGCGATGCCTGTGGCCTTTATCTCCTCAACGGTCATCGTGAAGCTGAAATCGTCGCATTCAATCAGCTTGCCGGCAGGCGTCGACAGTTTGGCGTTGTAGACCCTTACCGGATACGCGCCGCCCTTCACGCTCTTGTCAATGACGAGCGGTATGGTGAGCAGCGTGCCGCTGTTGCCGTTGTATGCCTCGTTCGACAGTGTGGCTATCTTCAGCGTCCGCCCGTCGAGGTTGGCTTTCAGCTGCTGGTCATACCAACGGTCGGCATCGTGCTTCACGGCGGGGTTGCCGCGCTTGTCGACAGCCACGCCCACTCCTTCGGGAAGGTCGACAAACAGCTGTATGGCTGAAATCTCGTCGGCATTGACCATTGCCACCGGCAGGGTGAACGTCTTGCCGGGATTGGTGGTGAAATCGTCGACCACAAGATAGTCGACAGCCGCGGGCTTGATCACGGTCAGCGTGCAGTAGGCTTTAAGGTTTGTGCCGTCGGCGGTCTCGGCTGTGATGGTGACCGACCCTGCCTTCAGCGTTGTCACTACGCCGTCTTTCACCGTGGCTATCTCCCCACTCGACGTGCGCCACACGACAGCCGGATTTGTCACGTCATGGGGCATCACCGTGGCGGTGAGCGTAAGCGAGTGTCCTGCCTCCACGGTGGCTTCCGTCTGGCTCATGGTTATCGACGTGGCTTTGACCACGCCGGGCGTCACCGTCACCTTGCAGCTTGCCGACACGCCGCTGCCGTCGGTTGCCGTTGCCGTAATCACCGCCTCTCCGGGGCTGACGCCTTTGACCACGCCGTCGGCCACCGTTGCGGCTTCTTCGTTGTCGGATGTCCATGCCAGCGCTTTTGTCGTGGCGTTGGAGGGCATGACTGTCGGCGAGAGCGTCAATGTCTCACCGGCGCGGAGCGACTCCTCGGCGTTGGCAAACGCGATGCTCTCAACCAGCGTGGCGGGCACCGTTGCCTTGCAGCTCGACGGGCCTACATCGTAGAGCTTGCCCTGCGGCGAAGAAAACTTCACGTTGTAGAGGCTGACCGTGTAGCTACCGGCTTTCACATCGCCGCCTGCCACGATGGGCACCACAAGCACCGCGCCGCTGTTGCCGTCGTAGGCTTCGTTCGACAGCGTCGCCACCTTCAGCACCTGCCCGTCGAGGTTGGTCTTGAGCATCTGGTCGTAGGCGCGCTCGGTCTGGGTCACGGCGGGATTGCCGCGCTTGTCGGTGCCTACGGTGAATCCCTGCGGCAGCCTCATCTCGAGCGACAATGCCGATATTTCTGTAGCATTGTCCATCGAAATCTCTACTTTCTTTGTCTCCCCGGCTTTAATCTCGAAGTCGGCAATCTGCATGGAGTAGCCATCGAGGGCATACGCCGGCACGCTTGCGAGAACGGCGAGCGCGGAGAGGAAAAAGGTTTTCAAAAATGTCTGTTTCATAATTTTTCAGATAGAAAAGGCAAGACTGGGCAACCGCCCAATCCTGCCTTCGGGTTATAGCGACTATTTTACAATTACTTTCTGCCCGTTCACGACATAGACCCCTGCGCTCACTGCCACAGCGGTCTTGCCGGCTGATGCCTCAACGGCAAATGCACGGCCGTCGACGGCTACAATCTGAATCATGGTGTCGGCTGGCGACTCGATGCAGATTTCTCCGTTGCCGCCATACACGCGCAGACGGTCGAAAGCCACGCTGTCCACTCCGCTCCAATCCTTCACGACGACTGAAGAGTCTGCGTCGGGCAAGATGAAGAGATTGCCGCGCGCGTCAGACATCTTCACGTTACGCAGGCTGATGCCGTAGCTGCCTGACGGCATTGTATTGTCGGCCGAGAGTGGCAACACAAGGATAGCACCCTCGCTGCCCTCGAAGTCGGCGCTCTCTGCCGAAAGCATTGCCACCTTCAGCACATTGCCCACCATATTGGTCTTTATCATGTGTCGGCTGGCGCGTTCGCCTGCCTCTGCCTTTCCGGCGGTGATGCCTTCCGGCAGCGTGATTTCAAACTGTGCGGCGGTCAGAGCGTCAAGGTTTGCAAGGTCAAGGCTGAGCATAGCCGTCCCGCCCTGGCAAATCTCGATGTCGGCGGCTGAAAGCTCGTCGGCGTTAGGCTCTGTTGCCGATGTCTTCTTTATCGACTTCGTGCTTTCTGTGCCCACCACGGTGTTCATGATCAGCACAGCGTCGTTGATTTCCACCGAGCCGTTGCCGTCTATGTCGGCTGCCTTGGCGTTGAATGCCGGAGTGTCTGCGCCCACGATGTGGTTCATCACGATTACGGCATCGTTGATGGCTACCAGCTGGTCGCTGTCGACGTCGCCAAGCACGTAGTCGCGCAGCGTGAGTGTGGTCTTGGCGTCAGGACGCGAGGCTACGCCGGTGGCGTTGACAAACTTCACGTCGGTGACCTTCAACACATAGTCGGCTGGAGCGGTTGCCTCGTCGGGAGCAATGGCGATGGTAAACACCGCACCCGTATTGCCCGTATAGGCTTGCGTGCCGTTGGTCTTGACTGTCAACACATTGCCGTCGACCGCCGCCGTGAGCGTCTGGTCTGCCTTGCGCTCTGTCTGCTCCACCTTGAGCGAGCCGTCGGCTTTCTTGGCAATGCTGAAGCCCTCAGGAATCTGCACCTTGCACTCGATGCCCATAACCTCTGTTGTGTTGACAAGCTCTACCGGCATCACAACCTCCGCGCCCTTGCTGACGGCGCTGACAGGAATTGCGATGTAGTCGGTTGAAGCCACAAATGAAACATCCAGATTCGTGTCGCCGTTGATCACCGGTGTGGTAAACAGTCCGTCAACCACCTGTGCGGTGACGTCTTCGCCGGCGTATGTCACGCTCTTGATTTCATTGCCTTCATCAGGCACGATTCTGAACGTAAGTGTCGAATTGTCCTTGGCGCAGATATTGGCGCTGTCGTAGGCTTCTGCCGTGATGCCGTCGCCTTCGTCCTCTTCCACGCCCTCGCCTTCGCCTGCGGTGGCATAGAATGCAGCCACTTTTACAGGTGTCGAAGCGGTGCCGTAGTTGTTGCTGTACATAACGCTGCCCTGACCGTCAACGCCGACAAGCACACTCGCCGTGTATTCCACAAACTGTCCCCAGTATGGAGCGCGGAAATAGTCGAGATAAACGCTCTTTGGCATTGTCAGCACGCAAACGTCCTTGTCGATGCCGTTAAGGGCTGACTCGCTTGCTATTGTGGGCGGCACAAGCGACGGACTGCTGATTACGCTTATCGCCTGGCAGCCGCTGAACGCGTATTCACCGATGGTATCCAACGATTTTGGCAAGTTGAGCGACTTCAGCGATGTGCAGCCGCTGAACGCGTATGAGCCAATGGTGGTGAAGTTCTCACATTTGAACAAGTCGAGCGACTTCAGCGAGCGGCAGCCGCTGAACGCGTATGCGCCGATGGTCTTTGTCGGTGCCACAAACTGAATCTGCCTCAACGATGCGCAGCCGCGGAATGCATAGTCGCCGACTGCCTCGATGAAGAACGGCAGATACACATTCCTAAGACCTGAACAGCCGTCGAACGCATAACGTGGTATCGATGTGATTTCCATCGGATTCATAAGGTCGGCGGTCACCAATGCCTCGCATTGCTGGAATGCGCCTTCGCCGAGCGTTGTCAAGCCGTCGGGAAGCGTCACGCGCGTGATGTTGCTGCAATGGCGGAATGCGTATGCGCCAATGGTTTTCAAACCGGCGGGAAGCACTGCCTCCTGCACATTGCTGGCTTCAAAAGCATGGGCTCCGATTGTCTGCAGGCTGGCTGGCAACGTGACGGCATACAGATTAGCACAGTTTTGAAACGCATAGTCGCCTATCGCTGTCAATGTTTCCGGCAATGCCGGGTTGAATTTCGCGTTTCTACAACCTGAGAATGCATAGCTGCCTATTGTCTGCACGCCTGCCGGAATAGTCACTTCATTGCGCAGGGCGAAGCACCCATTGAACGCATTGTTGCCTATGGCTTTCAATCCGGCGGGAAGCGTGATTTCGAGCAGACCGATTTTGCCGTTGAACGCTCCGTCGGGCAATGCCTCTATCTCTGCGTCGCTGAGGTCGATGGCGTAGCAGGAGCGCATATTGGTGTTGAGTGCGTTGATGATGTCGTCGTTGGTCAGCGGACCGTGCACCTTGATTGACGTCACACTTGCGGGCGTGATTTTCGCCTGGGTCATGATGGCTTCGGTCAGGTCGACGGTGGCTGATGTTGTCACCTCGATGTCGTTCTTGCCTTCGCCAATGATTGTCATCTCTTTCCAATAGTTGGCGGCTTTGTAGGCTTTCACGCTTGCCGGAGGCACGATGGCTGAGAACATCGGAAGCTTGGACGCAAGCACCGGTGGCGTTGTCGCCTTAATTTTGATTATCGGGTATGTGACGCCTTTGAATGCGTTGCTGCCTATTGTCTCCACTGTGGCTGGAACCGTGACGAGCGTTATGCTGCCATTGCCGGCAAAGGCATTGTCTGCAATCTTGTAGAGCGGATATTGCGCGCCCTCAAATGCCACGTTCTCCGCAAGGCAGATTTCCGACTCAGTCATGATGGCTGCCTGCACGTATGCGCCTTTGTCGTCAATGCGGTAAGCCACGCCGTCTATAATCTCTTCTCCTCCATAATAATTAGAGAAGTCCTTCCATCCATAAGCCTTTCTGTAGGCTGCAATGCTTGCCAACGGTACTTTTATGCTTGGCATAATACCGCTGCTAAATGCATTGTCGCCAAGCGCAGGCGGCGTTGCGGCGTTGCAAGTGATTGACTGAAGATAACCGGAGAAATTATAAAATGCGTCGTTGCCGATTGATTTGATTGTTGACGGAAGTGTCAGATTTTGCAGTGGATTTCCATAAAACGCATTGCCGCCAATAGTCTGCACTCCTTCCGGTATAACCAAGTCTGTCAAACCGCATAATGAGAATGCCCACGCTCCAATCGTTTTGACTTTTGCCGGGATGTTTACGCTTTTCAAAGATTTATTGCCACTGAATGCGGAGCTTTCTATTGCCTCCAACGATTCCGGCAACGTCAACGCATTAAGATTGCAACCGGAGAAAGCTTCGTTTCCAATATCCGTTACTCCCTCTGGAATTGCAATGCTCTCCAACGATGAGCAACCATTGAAGCATTGGTAAGGAATTGTCGTTACCCCAGATGGAATCTTGATTGCTTTCAGAGATTTGCAAGCTTCGAAAGCATTGTAGCCAAAAGTTTTCAACGATTCGGGCAACGTTACGGATTCGAGGTTTTTACATCCAGAGAATGCTCTATCACCCAAAGTTGTCAACGATTCCGGCAGCTTCAACGCATTAAGATTGCAAGACCCAAAAGCATAGGCTTCAATAGCCGTTACTCCCTCTGGTATTGTAACACTCTCCAACGATGAGCAACCATTGAAGCATTGGTAAGGAATTGTTGTTACCCCAGATGGAATCTTGATTGTTTTCAGCGATTTGCAAGAATAGAAAGCATTGGAGCCCAAAGTTGTCAACGATTCGGGCAGCGTCAACGCATTAAGATTGCAGCCATAAAAAGCATAACCTCCAATAGTCGTTACTCCCTCTGGAATTGTTACGCTCTCCAACGATGAGCAACCATCGAAGCAATAGTTGCCAATTTGGAGTAAATTTTGTGGTAGTTTTACAGACTCCAAAGCGGTGCTATATCAGAAAACTTGTTCATACAGATACTTAACACCTTCAGGAATTTCAATAGATGTAAGTGACGAACAACCATAAAAAGCATTGCTGCCAATTTCGCTAACTCCTTGTGGGATTGTAATAGCCGCCAGCGACGAACAATTTATGAATGTGCCATTGGGAATTTCTGTTACGTTTTCAGGAATAGCTATATTCTTAAGATTCCTGCAATTACGAAAAATGCACCATCCACTAAAATCGTCCAAATTGGTTGGCAAAACGACGGTCTCTAAACTGCCGCATTCATTACATGCATATTGTCCTATACTTGTAATGCATTCCGGCATAGAAACGCTTGTCACGGCACTACCCTGGAATGCGTATTCTCCGATTTTTGTCACAGAATATTCCGTGCCGTTGTTGGTGACAGTTTCTGGAATAGAGACAGAACCGGAGTAGGTATTGTTATAATTGTCTGAACGTGTCACTTCAACCGTGTTGTCGCCTGTGATATTGTAGTAGATACCGGCCCACTCAAAGTCGTAGGCGGCGGCTGAGAGTGAGGTGGCTATTGCCGATGCGAGCAGCAAGAGCCGAAAACATCGTTGTTTAAACATAGCTTTTTTGTTGTTTATTGGTTTGTTGTTTGTTAGATTAATGGCTTGTGCAGCAGCCTTTCCTTAAATGGAAAAGCCGCTTGCGTGTGAAGAAAACGTAACAATGTGTCTATGTCATCCCTAAGTTTGTCTTTGTGTTTCCTGGTCCTCTTTAGAAACTGTTAATAATTGAACATAAAAAAGGTGTGAGGATCATTTTTTGCTCTTATCCTTAAATCAGGCTCTCGCATAGCCCCTTCCGTAGATAAAAACAATAGCCCCACACCGAATATGCCACAACACACGCATCAGCAGCACTGCCGACACGCGCGCAAATAAGCAAATTAGCGCAGGTGCCATTGTCAATCATCTTCACGAAAGATTCAAATTTGCGAGATTTGATTTAAGAAGACAATCACAATAACACCTATTTTCTGCAAAGCAAGACTCTGCAAGAAGTGGGGCTACTGTAGAAAAGTTTATAAATATTTATTCGCCACATTTATGCCGATAGAATTGCCTGCAATCCCAAAAGTATCCCAACAGCCAACTCTTCAGCCGCATAAGGACACCGCAAATATAGTGCTTTTCAAAAAGATAATGCAACATTTATGTGTTAAATTTTTACTGACGCCAAAAAAATCAACTTTTTTTATTCACCTTATAAAATAGGTGGCATCTTGACCGCGCGAGCGCATAATGACTATCTTTGCATAACATAGGCGGCATCTTGACCGCGTGAGCGCATAGTGACTATCTTTGCATAACACAGGCGGTATCTTGACCGCGCGAGCGGTCGCGTCTGCAGTTAACCCCCGACAGCGTCGGGGGGAACGCCAACAGTGCGGAATGCGCCGCGTGAGCGCCGCCGCTGAAGCGCACCTTGCACTATCTTTCCACAACACAGGCGGCATCTTGACCGCGCGAGCGGTCGCGTCTGCAGTTAACCCCCGACAGCGTCGGGGGGAACGCCAACAGTGCGGAATGCGCCGCGTGAGCGCCGCCGCTGAAGCTCACCTTGCACTATCTTTCCACAACACAGGCGGCATCTTGACCGCGCGAGCGGTCGCGTCTGTAGTTAACCCCCGACAGCGTCGGGGGAACGCCAACAGTGCGGAATGCGCCGCGTGAGCGCCG
>ULYR01059556.1_pt1 | contig 20699 bp, 17 predicted proteins | sample 1962341 | NCBI WGS metagenome assembly ULYR01 (sample SAMEA4835868, study PRJEB28245) | human gut metagenome | biome: gut microbiome; material: fecal sample | place: Denmark | collected 2008 | reverse complement strand
TATATCTCCTAAAAACAAATAATTAATGCAATATAAAACAATGAGAGAAAAAGAAGCAGACAATGGAGAAAAGATTTTTAAGGATTTTAATAATTTTATAAATATGAAGATTAAAACATTATTTAAGACAATTTTTTGCGCAGGATTAGTTTTAACTCTTGTTTTGTATCTATGCCATTTATACGGCAACTATATAGAAAAAACACAGGAGCCTATTACTGGTTATACATATAATGGATTTGAGGAAAAAAGTAACTATAAGAGTTCAAATACAATTCTTATAACCTACAAATCAAAACAATATGTATTACATACGGGAGATCGAGTCTTAGACAAGATAAAGTCTGGGGATTTTCCTAAATTATACTATTCTTCAAAAACTGATTATCTTTTTTTTGAAGGAGATTACTTACCTGTAGGTTATGCCAAAGCTGCTTTATTGTTCACTTTTGTCTTTCCGATTATTGGTACACTAATATGGAGAAAAGAACTTAATAATGATATTCGCACAATGTAAAATGTCAAGGGCAATATAATGCCATCAATTTACTACATGGGCTACCGCCGCACGGAAGACATCGTTCACCTACAACTCACTCGACAACGTGCTCAACAAGCTGAAGGCGAACATGGCGGAGGAAGGCAAGATGATTAACTACCATCGGCTGACGGGTATCAGCAATCCTGACCACACGGAGAACAACGTGAAGTATTACTATGGTGGTCGCAATGCCCAATATAAAAAATGTCTTAACAAACAAGTTTAACAAGGATGGTCAAGATTTGGCTATTCACAATAGATTTTTGAGAATGAAATATACAATAGAAATTTTCATATGTTTATTTTTGATTTGTTCATGTGACAATCATGATGTAGAATTCAATGAAAAGGAACAGACTTTTTATATTTACAATCTGTTGCATTTTTCTATTGAGCCATTAGATAGCTTTAGCAAATCTTATACATATGACTTCTTTTTGCGGACAAAGGGAACATGTAGAGAGGTGGATACTATTTGTTTAAAAAAAAGAATATCAAAGAAATTTAAAGCGATAGAATCGTCTTCTTATAAGCAAGAATTTCGGTATAATCCTTCCTATATAAGGCTATTACCAAACACTCAATATGTAATAAGACATAACGGGATGGGAGCTAAAGTAAATATAATAAAGTATTTTTATACAGATTCTTCTGGAAATTTACATTATAAGTGTGATGAAAAGTCTAGTAGGAAATTACAAGAGCCTTAATTATAAAGATTTTTGCTATAAAAAGAATATATAATTAGTTAGGAGAAAATATCAATAAAATCCGTGAGTGAGACACAACAACCCACGGGTTTTATTTTTATTATTTTTTCTTCAGTACACTGGTCTTTGCGCTTCTTGGCTCATTCTTGGCTCATTCCCAAATGAATCTATTAGATAATGCAACTATCATTCTTTATCTTGTAAAATATATTATAACCACTTGACAAATGTTCTAACATCAGAATACTGTCGTCAAGCACTTTGAAGATACCGTTCAACACTTCACTACTATCCGAATCGTTTGTAGATTCCTGCTTCAAGCAATACGTTCCATCTTCATTTAGTGTGAGTGTTGTTTCAACATTAGGTGGCAACACACCGCAATATGTTCCTGCAATGGAATCCAAGTCAATACTGTTTTCTTAGACTGCCGTATATTCTTCGGCTTTAACGGAATCAATATCGGCATCATTTTGTTTCGTATCACATAAGATATAAGATGCAACAAGTGAGATAACCAAAACTGCTATAATTATCTATTTCTTCTTCATAGCCATCATAAAAATAAAAAGTGTCCGCAATGTCAAACGAGTGGCATCACGGACACGAATGAACAGTTGAGAGTTAATGAAAAGTCAGGATTCTGCTATGTTGCTGATGCATTGGACAAGTTCTTGCACTATCAAACACGATACGGAGACCGTTCGTCTTTACTTTATCGAAGCAAAGGATGCGCTTGTAGCCGATGGTCGTTGTCTATTATTTCTTATTAATTTTCTTTTTAATTTCATTCGCCTCTTTAAATAGGCTATTAGCAATGCTATCTTTAATTGCTGCCATCTGTATCATTTCGATATGGTAGCGAATTGAGTCCTCGTAAGTATTTACATGAGCTCTCACATTCTCTATAACTTCTTTATTAGGGCATACAGAGAAGTTCTTTTCGATGTATCGAACATTGGGGTCGTCAGATGGAAGAACCATCTTCAATGCCCGATACTTCAAGTCTGCCTCCTCCCAATCTTGGTGCTCTCGCCATTGGGTGAGATTGCCCCAAATAGAGAAGATAAGGGATAGAGCCAAGCCCCCGATGAAAAGAAGAACATACTTTGAAGTTGGTTCTAAGCGGTGGGTGACAACCTTCTTTTGAGGTGTGTAACCTATTGCGTGAAGTTTGTCCTGCACAACTTTTGATGTGTCATTCAGTTCTTGTTTCACCTGATTAATGGTATCAAACAAGAGTTTACTTCGCTGTTCCTCTTTGCTTACTTCTTTCTTGGTAAGGTCGATATAGACGCATATCGCCTCTCTTAATTTTGCTAATTTGCCAATAGTTTCCTCTTCTCTTGCGGATACAGAAAGGATGGCTTTTTCAAGTTTGCTTGTATCAACACTTGCAGGGCTGAGAACTGTTTCCGCTCCTGCGTTCTTAGGTGAGGCAGAAAGTTCATCGACTTTCTGCTCCAATCTCTCAACTGTGCCGTAGATGGCTTCCAACATTTCTTCTTTCATCTTTCTTTTCTTGTTTGAATGGTTTGTAACTTGCATCAAAGGCTAAAGCCTCTTCTGCGTTTCTTCTTTTTCTTCTTGGATGATTCGTCCTCTGGGAAAGACTCAAAGGTCTGAGCGTTGGCAGAAGCAAAAAGTCCAATGGAAGAAATGCCGTCCCAAGGGTCTTGGCTGCTATCCGACATGGATGGCTCATGGTTGCTCTTGTGATAGCCTTGCTCGTATTGCAGAGTAGAGTTGGATTTTGGTGATACATGGTTCTCCATTCCCTCAAACCTTGCATCCAACTTGACAAAGCTGTATTCTCGGCTAATCTGCGTACCCTTGAAGCTATATCCATCCTTGCAGAAACGGATGCCTTGAACCTTGGTTCGCTCCTTGTCCTTATAGACAAGCTCCAAGCAAACACCTCGCTTTGCAAGTTCATTCTTGAACTTCTGCCAACTATCAGCGCCTTTCAAGGCATCCTTGACGGCATTGTGAATCTCGTATTTGGCACGCTCAGCATTGCGTAACTTGCGAGTATTAGTCTTGCTCTTGTCCGTTCCGTAGGTCAGTCCATACTTGGATTTTAGAGCTTTGGTCACCTGCTGATTACGCCTGTAATCATTCCTGTCTGATATGAGCTTGCCCTCGTTATTGATGTGGTTGTACACAATATGGCAATGAGGATTGCCCGTGTTTTGATGCCTTACGATGATGAATTGGGTATCGGTGATGCCCATCATCTGCATGTATTCAATGGCTATCTTAGCCATGAACTCATCCGTCAAACGTGGCTTATCCTCGGGCTTGAAGCTCAATGCAATGTGTCCCACAGGCTTCTTAATCCTTGGATTTAGCTGCCTCTGTAGCTCAAAACTTTGAGCCATCTCGGCATTCGTGCCGAGTAACACTCCATCCGAGGCGATGATTTTCGCCTCGTCCTTGCCTGTAACATAACGGATGCAACCACCAAATGAGCTGCCCTTCTTTAGCTTGCCTATCATGTGGTATCCTCCTTTCTGCCCATACTGCTTGGCTTCGGTTTATAACTTGCTTGGCGATACTCGCCAAGGATTGCTTTCAATCTTCTCAACAAGTCCACCACAAATACATGGGTTTCGTGGAAGCCTCTCTGATGCGACAGCTTGGTAAGTTGGTTGAGGTTGTTCGCCATGCCTATGAGACCCTTAACGATGGCTACCGTCTCTGCGTTGTGTCCGCTGACCACCTCGCCGTTCAAGGCGGACTCACGGATGTACTCCGCCAACTTGCGGTTAGCTTTTCTTGCCCTCAGTTTCAATGCCTCATAGCTTGGCTTTGAGAACTTCACCGTGACAGACTTCGACAGCTTGCGAACCCTGCCTGTGGGCGGTCTTCTGCCCTTTCTCTTGTCTTGTTCCTGTATGTTTGTCATTCGATACACTGTTTATAGTTTGTACACTCACTTTCTGCGACCGTTGGGAGCAAAATTCCTCCGCCCTCATGGTGGAGCGAGGCGTTTTGGGGTTCCCAAAACATAACCTCGCTCCCTCTCAGAACACGTTAGTTGGAACTACTGCCTTTCAGCTATCCACGTCCAAGGTCGCAGACCTTAATTCTCACAATTTGCGCCAAGCCTCGAAGTCCTCTTCATAAAGGCTTAGGTGGTGGCGCACGATGTTCTCGATGATGCCCGATACGCTCATGCGTCTCCCTCCGAGGATGCGGACGACACGATCAAGACGGTCTCGTACATCGGAACTGACGAAGACTGGCTTGCGGTCGTCAATCCTTGGAACTTGGAGGAAGGTCTGCTGATACTCCTCTAATGTCGCCTTGCGCTGCTTGCCACTGATGCGCTTCTGCGGATTCGGTGGCGATTGAACCTCGTTCGTCAGCTCGTCCTCCATGTTTGAGGTTGTTGCAGCCACATCCTCTGTCACAACTTCTAAATCGGAGTTCTCCACCTCTTCAAAGAAAGAGCTATGTTTTTGGGCATAGTCTTTACCATAAGTGGATGGTTGAAGCGAAGTCATCACCTCCTGTGTCATTTTCTCCTGCTGTTCAGGAGACATTTTCGTTTCTTTTGTTTTTGCCATAGCTTAACTTGTTTAAATTGTTAGTATAGTGGTCACGGTTTGCACCATTGACCGATTGTCGGGTGCAAAGTAAGTGTACTGAGTGCAGCCATGCAACTGATTGGGTGTAACGTGGCAATTTAGTTGTGGCTTGCTTATTTGCATACCAAGATTGTTGTGAGAACTTCAACGTATTTCTCAACTCATCATTGTTCATGTATTCGTTGCAGTCGTGCAAGTTTTTCTTGTTGTTTTTGGCGTTGAAGTCGGCAAACCCCGGCAACATACTGCCACAGAAATTGAAAACGCTTGTTTTTAGATTGCCGTGCCTTATCTTTGCACTCGCAAACGTGGAGCACTGCATATGCGTGGAGCTTTGCGACATACAATATAGTATTAACTTAGAAAAAAGAAAAGTATGGGATTCATCGTATTCGAGGAAGAGGCATTCAACTATCTTGATGCCCAGTTGGAGAACTTCGTGAAGCGCATGGACAGAATCCGTGAGCGCAGTGAGGACAAGACCATGAACAAGTGGCTCGATACGCAGGACGTGTGTCAGACGCTCAACATCTGCCCACGGACAGTGCAGACGCTTCGGGACAACGGAACTTTGGCTTATACGCAAATCAGCCACAAGACCTACTACAAGCCGGAGGACGTGATGGCTATCGTAGCAGTAGTGGAGGACAAGAAAAAGGACATGCGCTTTCGCAAGCGCACAGGTTAGGCTGTCAATATACAACAGCCACTTAATCCAATGCAGCAAGTAAAACGAGTAACGTAAGTATCAACAATAAAACGAGACAACTATGAGCAATGAAGTAATGACAAGAAACAGCGAGTGGATAAACCACATCGTGAACCACCTCAACCGAATGGTTGACAATTTTGAACGTGCCGTGATGAACTACCGCCCCATGCTTGATGGTGAGCGCTTCATGACGGACAAGGAGCTTTGCGCCAGGCTGCAACTGAGCCGAAGAACCCTGCAGGACTACCGAAACAACGGTGTCATCCCGTATATCCAGCTTGGCGGAAAGATACTCTACCGCGAGTCCGACATTCAGAAGATTCTGATGGCTAACTATCGTGAGGCGTACAGAATGAAGGGCTTGTAGGAGAAATACATGTCCTTGATGAGTGGGGTGAAATGAACAAGGCGACAACGTATAACTTACCGAGCGTGGTTGTTATAGGTTGTCGCCTCGTTTTATTGGCTATACCGAGTTGGTCGTGTTTGCCGGGTGTTCTCCGTATGGTCTGTATAAAATCTAATACCATGCTAAAACACACTGCGGTGGTTCGCCCAAGTGGCTGGAGGCGCAAAGCCTCCAAGGAACGTTGCTTTATGGCAGGTCTATGCCATTGGATTTTTGTTCCTTTCTCGCTTGGCAATAAGCTTATCCATGTCATTTGAAATCTTCTGCTCCGTCACCTGCGCATAGACCTGTGTGCTTGTAATGTCTGCGTGTCCCATCATCTTGGCTATGCTGCCGATGGGAATGTCCTCGTTGAGCATCAAGACTCCGAATGTATGGCGGCTGGCGTGGAATCCCAACTTATTACTTATGACAAGCACCATTCCAAGGGTATGCACATCAAGATAGATGTCTTTCTTCTCACCCAGTGGAAAAACAGGCTTGCTGTCGTCCGTGGTATTGTAGAGCGAAAGAATCTTCTCGGCTATCGGATGGAGCGGCACGAAGAACTCCACGCCTGTCTTCTCTCTTTCCTTGCGGATGAACTTCCTACCCTCGTAGTTCTCACTGATATGGTGAGGGTACAGTTTCTTTACATCTATATAGGATAAGGAGGTGAGCGAGGCAAAAATGAAACATCTGCGTGCAAGCTCCGTTCGCTCGTCAGCCATCGGGGTAGAGAGCATCTTGATGAAGTCTGCCTTGCTGATATGGGTCATCTTCGGGGCTGCCTTCTTCTCATACCCTATCTTGGCTATGGGATTGAAGCGGATAATGCTCCTGTCCACTGCCTTGTACATCAACATGTTCAGCCAGAGAAGGCAATGGTTCACGTAGCTGTTGATGCGTCCCTGGTCTCGTTTAAGGAATAGCTTGTATTCCTCCCCGAAATTCCCGTCTATGTCCTCAAAGGCGATGTCGTCCTTATCCAACGAATGGACAAAGGCTCTCAGGTTTTTCTGCCATGTTCGCTTGTGCAGAAAGGTTTGTCTGGCTTTTGCGGTTCGATACCATTCCACGATGGTATCACCAAAGTTCAGCAAGAACCTTCCTGTCGTGTCCTTGTCCTTCAACACAGCCTTCAGCATTTCCACGGTGATGATGCCGTTGGCGGTAAGAAGTGAGTTGTATTTATCCTTGACCTCAGCAAGGAAACCTGCCAATCGTCCGTTGTCCCTTGCGTTCCGTACCTCTCCCTTCTTGGCGTTCCATTCCTGTGGGGTACAGGATATGCCTGTGGAAATGGCTGCACTTTTGCCGTCAACGGTGATGCGGCAAAGTATGTTGGCTGTTCCGTCTGCCTTCACCTTCTGTCTGTTGATGTAAGGCAAAATTGAAAATGTACTTCTGCTCATAGTTGTTGTCCTTATAATATAATAATGTAGTTGAACTGTGAAAAGAAAAGTTGAAAGCCTTGTTCATAATGCGAGAATAAAGTCCTTCTCGGTTGCAGCGATGAACTTGTCCATGTCCTCAAACAGCTTCTTTTGGGTTACTCTCGCATACCGCTGCGTCATCTTCACATCCTTGTGACCGAGCATCTTGCAGATGGTCTCCATCGGCACACCAGCCTCCAGCGTAATGAGACTGGCGAACGAGTGTCGTCCCGAATGGTAGGAATAGGTCTTGCTCGTTTCCGCCAACTTGCAGATGGTGATGAGATCGATACGAACACGATTCGTGCTCAGCAATGGGAAAAGGGTATCTCTTGCCCCGTCCTCGTATTTCGCCATCAGCTCCAACGCCTCGGGCAGGAGTTTCACCCTGGCAAGTGTTCCGGTCTTCTTGCGGTTATAGATGAGCCATTTGTCGCCATCCTCCAACACCTTGACATTGGCTTTCGTGATGGAAACGGTGTCTATGAAGGCTGTTCCTGCATAGCAGGCGAAAAGAAACAGGTCACGGCTAACGGATAGTCTAGGCTTGTCTTCGGGCAGTTCCGCATCACGGATTTTTATGAAATCAGACATGCTGAGAGCCTTGGGTGTCATAACCTTTGGAGTGCCAACCCGATAATGGGCGAACAGCAGGTTCTTGCACAAGCCTCGCTCAAAGGCGATGCGGCACATCTTCTTGAAGAGCGACACATAGATGGTGATGGTTCCTGATGAAAAGCCTTTCTCGTCAAGCAAGTAATGGTGAAAGTCACTGATGAAAGGCTCGGTCAGCTGTCCGAAAGCCAAATCAGTCAACCTATACTTCTCCCCGATGAACTCAGCGAGATTCTTGCGAATCTTTCTGTAAGTCCAGACACTGCTCTTCGACATATCAATGCCCTCATGGGTGCTGAGTTCACTGATATGCTCGTCCACGAAGGAGAGAAGGGTGGTCTGTGTCTTGACGCTGCCCTGCAAAGCCTCCTTGACATCCTTAGCCTCGAAGTCCGTTCTCTTTTCCACAAGCACATCGAATGCCTTTTGGATGGAAAGCAACAACTGCCCGATGTCCTTGTTGGTCTCCACGGCTTCCTTGCTCTTGCCCTCCAATCGGCTGGCACGAGGATTCCAAAGCGATGGAGTGCAAGACAACTTGCAGGAGAACTGCGCCATAGTCCTGTTCACCGTGATGCGTCCCATGATGGGAGCTTTTCCATTCTTGTCCATTCCGCTCTTTTTTAGGTAGAGCAACACCTTGAATTTTTCGATTTTCATAACGCTTACATTTTGAGTGTGCAAATATAATCATTTTGTAATCGTTCCTTGATACGCAAAACATTGAGAATCAGCGCAATAAAATCCGTTGATGCACAAAGTTGCCTTTCCGCATTGTTACCTGCTTTGCATAGGTAACTGTGGCTCACGATTTAGTAACTGAACTACTTCAATATTCCTCACTCGCTTGCTTTATGCCGATTTGGCAACTTTGTGCAAATCTGCTCATTCCCAACTGTTTACGTTCCAACCTCTCTTATTCTCCTTTGGCTGCTTTAGAGCTTTATGTTATAAGGCATAACTCTTTGATTTATATTTTTATAAGCACACAAAAATATGCACAGAGTATGGGTTTTGTGTGCATAAATAAAAAAATAATAAGCCGAGAGCGAAAAGTGAATTGACATTCATCAAGAAATTAGCGTTTTTTTTATAAAAAACCTACTCCTTTAATTTAAAAACTGGACGTTTTATCCGATTAATTGTGCTATTTGTAGTTTTTTCTAAGAAAAAGTTAGCGTAAAAATTTGAATTAGGAAACAAAAGTGTACCTTTACAAATCATATAGAATACACAATATTCTTTGTTATTGACAACTTGAAAAACAGAAATTGAAATGGAAAAGACAAATGTGCAACCAGCAACGGGTAAACTAGGTGTGCTGTGTGTAGGTTTAGGTGCTGTAGCCACCACTTTTATGACTGGCGTACTGATGGTTCGCAAGGGATTAGCCAAGCCTGTAGGCTCAATGACTCAATACGATAAAATCCGTGTAGGCCGCGGAGCAGAAAAGAAATATCTTCACTACAAGGACATCGTTCCTATCGCAGACCTTAATGACATCGTATTTGGCGCATGGGATGTATATCCTGCTAACGCTTACGAATCAGCTATCAACGCTGAAGTTCTGAAGGAAAAAGACATCAATCCGGTTAAGGACGAATTGGAAAAAATCGTTCCTATGAAGGCCGCTTTCGATCACAACTACGCTAAGCGTCTTGACGGAAACAACGTAAAAGACTGCGCTACTCGTTGGGATATGGTTGAAGCTTTGCGTCAGGATATCCGCGAATTCAAAGAAAAGAACGGTTGTAGCCGTATCGTAGTTTTGTGGGCTGCATCTACAGAAATCTATGTTCCGGTATGCGAAGAAGTTCACGGTACATTGGCTGCTCTTGAAGCTGCAATGAAGAACGACGACCGCGAACACGTAGCTCCGTCTATGTGCTATGCATATGCTGCTCTTACAGAAGGTGCTCCTTTCATCATGGGTGCTCCTAACACTACAGTCGATTTCCCGGCTATGTGGGAATTGGCAGACAAAACTAAGATGCCTATCGCAGGTAAGGACTTCAAGACTGGCCAGACATTGGTTAAGTCAGGTTTCGCTCCTATCATCGGTACTCGTTGCTTAGGTCTTTCAGGATGGTTCTCTACAAACATCCTTGGTAACCGTGACGGATTGGTATTGGACGAACCAGCTAACTTCCACACTAAAGAAGTCAGCAAGCTGTCTACTTTGGAATCTATCTTGGTTCCTGAAAACCAGCCCGACCTATACACTAACTACTATCACAAAGTACGTATCAACTACTATCCTCCTCGCAACGACGATAAGGAAGGATGGGATAACATCGATATCTTCGGCTGGATGGGCTATCCTATGCAGATCAAGATTAACTTCTTGTGCCGCGACTCTATCTTAGCAGCACCTTTGTGCCTCGACCTCGTATTGCTTAGCGACTTGGCTGCTCGTGCCGGACGTTATGGTACACAGCGTTTCTTGAGCTTCTTCTTGAAGAGCCCTATGCACGACTACACTCAGAACGAAGTGCCTATCAACCACCTCTTCCAGCAGTACGTTATGCTGAAGAACGCTATCCGCGAAATGGGTGGCTACGAAGCTGACGAAGAAATTGATTAATCAGTAATCGATTATAAATAATAAGAGCCTTTCTTGTTCATCAAAAATGGATGGGAAAGGCTTTTTTCATGCCTGATTGTTTGGTTTTAAATCTATACAACAAAAGAGAACAAATTTCAAATTGTAAGCATTTTCCATAAAATAGGTTACAATTACACATATATAATAACACATATATAATAAATCCGAAAGCACTTACAAACCACACTCGACATTTTTCTACAAAAGCCAACACTTTAATATTTGTTTTGATAGCTATTCCCTATTTTTGCAAGCAAATAGACAACATTCAAGCATTATACTATCATTTAAGAAAGCAAACGCCAATGAAAGAAGATGTTTTTATCAGAAGAGAGGAATGTAAAGCAGCAAAACAACAACTAACAACTGGACTTTACAACGCGGAAAACGAACATGATGCATGTGGTGTGGGTATGATTGTCGATATACACGGCAACAAATCACACGAACTGGTAGATTCTGCCCTGAAGGTTTTAGAGAACATGAAGCACCGTGGTGCAGAAGGTGCCGACAACAAGACGGGCGACGGTGCCGGAATCATGGTTCAGATTCCTCATGAATTTATTCTATTACAAGGTATTCCTGTTCCGGAAAAAGGTAAATATGGCACAGGATTGGTATTTCTTCCTAAAGACAGCGCAGAACAACAGCATATTCTGAGCATCATGATAGAGGAAATAGAGCGCGAAGGACTGACACTGATGCACCTGCGTACAGTTCCGGTAAACTCGGATATTTTAGGGAAGAGTGCGCTTGAAACGGAACCCGACATCAAACAGGTATTCATTACCGGAAGCAGCGATGTAGAGAACCTAGAGCGCACCTTATATATTATAAGAAAGAAAATAGAGAAGCGTGTAAATCATAAAGATTTCTATATAGTATCACTGTCAAGCAAAAACATTATCTATAAAGGTATGCTTTCGTCGGTGCAAGTAAGAGAGTATTTCCAAGATCTTACTCAGCCTTATTTTACCAGCGGACTGGCAATTGTACACTCGCGCTTCAGTACAAATACATTCCCCACATGGAGTTTGGCACAGCCGTTCCGCTTGTTGGCGCACAATGGTGAGATTAACACCATCCGCGGTAACCGTGCATGGATGGATGCCCGAGAGAGTGTGCTCTCTACTCCTACACTGGGAAACATTAAAGATATTCGCCCTATCATACAGCCGGGCATGAGCGACAGTGCATCGCTTGATAATGTATTAGAGTTCTTCGTTATGTCGGGCTTGAGTCTGCCGCACGCCATGTCGATGCTGGTACCCGAATCGTTTAACGACAAGAACCCTATCAGCGAGGATTTGAAGGCGTTTTATGAATATCACTCTATATTGATGGAACCGTGGGATGGTCCTGCCGCACTGCTGTTCAGTGACGGCCGCTACGCCGGAGGTATGCTAGACCGTAACGGATTGCGTCCGGCACGTTACCTCATCACCAAGAACGATATAATGGTAGTGGCAAGCGAAGCCGGTGTTATCAACTTCGAGCCAGAAACCATTAAAGAGAAAGGCCGACTTCAGCCGGGTAAGATTCTGCTTGTAGATACGCAAGAAGGTCAGATTTATTACGATGGCGAGTTGAAGGAACAGTTGGCATCGGCAAAGCCTTATCGTCAATGGCTTTCTACTAACCGTATTGAACTGAACACATTGCGCAGCGGAAGAAAGGTTGCCAACTCTGTGCCCGACTATGACCGCAAACTGCGTGCGTTCGGCTTTACCAGAGAAGACATAGAGCGTACTATCGCTCCAATGTGTACCAACGGCGCCGAACCTACAGCATCTATGGGCAACGATACTCCGCTGGCTGTATTGAGTAAATTGCCACAGGTATTGTTCAACTACTTCCGCCAACAGTTTGCCCAGGTTACAAACCCTGCCATCGACCCTATTCGTGAAGAGTTAGTCATGTCGCTTACAGAATATATAGGTGCGGTAGGAACCAACATACTTATGCCAAGCGAGAGTCACTGTAAGATGGTGCGTCTGCCTCATCCTATCCTTACGAATACCGAACTCGACATATTGTGCAACATACGATACAAGGGCTTCAACACCGTGAAACTGCCTACTCTTTTCGAGGTGGCAAAAGGACGTGCGGGACTGAAAGAAGCTCTGGATGAGCTGTGCAAGAAAGCGGAAGAATCTGTAAACGAAGGAGTAAACTACATAATACTTTCGGATAGAGGCATAGATAAAGAACACGCAGCCATTCCGTCTCTGTTGGCGGTAAGCGCAGTGCATCATCACCTTATCAGCGTGCAGAAGCGTGTACAGACAGCATTGATAGTAGAAAGCGGCGAGGTGCGCGAGGTTATGCACGCAGCCCTTTTGTTAGGCTACGGTGCCAGCGCATTCAATCCGTATATGTCGTTCGCCACCTTAGACGATTTGGTAAAACGCGGCGACGTACAGATGAACTACGAAACTGCCGAGAAAAACTATATAAAAGCCATCTGCAAAGGTCTGTATAAGGTAATGAGCAAGATGGGTATCAGTACCATACGTTCATACCGAGGCGCAAAGATATTCGAAGCTGTAGGATTGAGCGAAGAACTTCTGAAAGGATATTTCGGCACAAACACATCTACCATAGGCGGTATCCGTCTTGACGAGATAGCCAAAGACTACATAACATTCCACGATGCCGGCTTCGAACCTGATGAAGTAGAACCGCTGCTTCCGCATGTAGGTTTGTTCTCGTTCCGCAAAGACGGAGAGAAACATGCTTGGAATCCGGAAACAATAGCTACTCTGCAACTGGCTACACGCACCGGGAATTATGCTAAGTTCAAGGAATTTACGCATAAGGTTGACAAAAAAGACAGTCCGATATTCCTGCGCGACTTCTTCACATTCAAGAAGAACCCTATTCCTATCGACCAAGTAGAACCGATAGAAAACATAGTGAAACACTTCGTCACCGGAGCCATGTCGTTTGGCGCAATCAGTAAAGAAGCTCACGAAGCCTTGGCTTTGGCCATGAATAAGTTGGGTACACGAAGCAACACCGGTGAAGGTGGTGAAGACTCGGCTCGTTTCCACGATACTTACGATGGCATATCTTTATGCAGCAAAACCAAGCAGATAGCTTCGGGCCGTTTCGGAGTAACCGCTGAATACCTTATCAATGCCGAAGAGATACAGATTAAAGTGGCACAAGGTGCAAAACCGGGCGAAGGCGGACAGTTGCCGGGATTTAAAGTAAATGAAATCATTGCCCGCACACGTCATTCTATCCCCGGAATCTCGCTGATTTCGCCACCGCCTCATCATGATATTTATTCTATCGAGGACTTGGCTCAGCTTATATTCGACCTGAAGAACGTGAACCCGAAGGCTGCTATCAGCGTAAAACTGGTAGCCGAAAGTGGTATAGGCACTATAGCCGCCGGTGTAGCGAAAGCGAAAGCCGACTTGATAGTGATATCTGGTGCCGAGGGCGGTACAGGTGCTTCTCCTGCTTCGTCTATGCGCTATGCAGGTATCTCACCCGAAATAGGACTGAGCGAAACTCAGCAGACTTTGGTATTGAACGGCTTGCGTGGTCAGGTAAGACTGCAAACCGACGGTCAGCTTAAAACCGGACGAGACATTATCAGCATGGCATTGCTGGGAGCCGAAGAATTTGCTTTCGGTACCACTGCGCTAATAGTGTTAGGTTGTGTAATGATGCGTAAGTGTCACTCTAACACTTGCCCTGTGGGTGTAGCTACACAAGACCCAAAACTGCGCGAGCACTTCCGCGGACGCTATGAGTATGTGGTAAACTACTTCCGCTTCTTGGCACAAGAGGTAAGAGAGTATCTGGCAGAAATGGGATATACCCGTTTGGAAGATATAGTTGGCCATACAGAGTTGGTAGAAATCAAGCCAACTGCCATCGGTACTAAAGAGTCGCTGTTAGACTTCAGCCGACTGCTTCATAAGGTAGACAACGGTTCTGCTCTGCACAACGTAACTACCCAGCATCACGACCTTGGCATGATAGATACCGCAATGGTGAAAGCGGCTAAAGATTCCATTGAAAGCAAGAAAGAGATTTCTCTGGAATACGCCATAGCCAATACCGACCGTGCAGTAGGTGCTATGCTATCGGGAGCAGTAGCCGAGAAATATGGAAATGCCGGATTACCGGAGCAGACCATCAACGTGAAGTTCAAAGGTTCTGCAGGACAAAGTTTCGGTGCATTCCTGGCACACGGCATCAGCTTTAAGCTGGAAGGCGAGGCTAACGACTATCTTGGCAAAGGATTAAGTGGCGGACATATATCAGTACAACCGCCCGTACGAAGCAACTTCGAGGCTGAGAAGAATACCATAGTAGGTAATACCCTGCTGTATGGCGCTACAAGCGGAGAAGTTTACATTAACGGACGAGCAGGCGAACGTTTCGCCGTAAGAAACTCGGGAGCTATAGCTGTAGTAGAAGGTGTAGGCGACCACTGTTGCGAATACATGACCGGCGGACGCGTGGTAGTATTGGGCGAAACCGGAAGAAACTTCGCTGCCGGTATGAGCGGTGGTGTAGCGTACGTGTGGGATAAGAACCACAACTTCGATTATTTCTGCAACATGGAAATGGTGGAACTTTCATTGCTTGAAAGCGCCACATCGCGTAAAGAACTGCATGAGCTTATCCGTCAGCATTATCTGTACACAGGCTCGCAGCTGGCACGTACCATGCTCGATAACTGGAATAGATATGTAGACGAATTTATTCAGGTAACGCCGATAGAATACAAGAAAGTATTGGCAGAAGAACAAATGCGCAAGCTACAGCAGAAAATAGCAGAAGTACAAAGAGACTATTAATCCGAGAGAAATTCTCTACAAATTACAAACGAAAAAAACGAAAACGATATATGGGAAATCCTAGAGCATTCTTAACCGTTCCTAGAAAAGAAGCCGGATACCGCCCGGTACACGACCGCATTTCTGACTTTGGAGAAGTGGAACAAACGCTGAATACAAGCGACCGCAAGCTGCAAGCATCACGCTGCATGGATTGTGGAGTACCTTTCTGCCATTGGGCTTGTCCGCTGGGCAACCGTCCTCCGGAATTTCAAGACGCTATATATAAAGGTAATTGGGAAGAGGCTTATCAGATACTGACTCGCACCAACGACTTTCCAGAATTTACCGGACGAATCTGCCCGGCACTGTGCGAAAAGAGTTGCGTGCTGAAACTTAGCATGGATGCGCCGGTAACCATCCGCGAAGATGAAGCGGCTGTCATAGAATCAGCGTTCCGCGAGGGCTATGTTCAGCCAAAACAATATAAACGCAACGGAAAGAAAGTGGCAGTCATCGGTTCGGGTCCTGCGGGACTGGCCGCTGCCAACCAGCTAAACAAACGCGGATATGAAGTCACAGTATTCGAGAAACTGGAGTATATAGGAGGTTTGCTGAGATTCGGTATTCCTAACTTCAAGTTGCACAAGCCCATCATAGACCGCCGTGTTAAGTTGATGGAAGAAGAAGGTATCACCTTCAAGGTAAATCAGGATATCAATCCGGCACAACTGCCCGAAGGCTTCGACGCTTATTGCATCTGTACCGGTACTCCTCAGGCCAGAGACTTGAAGATTCCGGGACGCGACTTGAAAGGCGTATACTTCGCACTCGATATGTTGGCTCAGCAAAACCGTGTGTTGGCAGGTCAGACCTTCGGCAAAGACGAACGTGTAACAGCCAAAGGTAAGCACGTATTGGTAATCGGCGGTGGAGACACTGGTAGCGACTGCATAGGTACCAGTAACCGACAAGGAGCACTTAGCGTTACTCAGATAGAGATTATGCCTAAGCCTCCTGTAGGAAATAACCCAGCTACACCGTGGCCGCAATGGCCCGTAGTGCTGAAGACCAGCAGCAGCCATGAAGAAGGATGCACACGCCGCTGGTGCCTCACATCGAACAAGTTTATAGGTAAAGACGGTAAGCTTACAGGCGTAGAAGTGGAAGAAGTGGAATGGATACCTTCGCCCGACGGAGAACGCCCAACAATGAAGGCTACCGGAAAGAAAGAGATCATCAAGGCCGACATGGTACTGCTTGCCATGGGATTCTTACGTCCGGAAGTGCCCGAGCATCCTGCCAACGTATTCTATGCAGGCGATGCCGCTACAGGTGCCAGCTTGGTAGTAAGATGCATAGCTGGCGGACGTAAAGCCGCTGCCGATATAGACCAATTCTTAAAGAACAAATAGAATTAATCGGATTTCATCCGAAAACAACAATACTAAACGAAAAGATTATGTGTGGAATAGCTGCAATATTTAATATCAAAGAACAAACATCCAGTCTACGCGACAAGGCGTTGAAAATGGCAAAAAAGATACGCCATCGCGGACCAGACTGGAGCGGGATATATTGTGGAGGTTCGGCTATCTTAGCTCACGAACGCCTCTCTATTGTAGACCCTGAAAGCGGAGGACAGCCTTTGTACTCGCCCGACAAAAAGCAGGTATTGGCTGTAAACGGAGAAATCTATAATCATCGTGATATACGTAAGCAGTTCGAAGGAAAATACGAATTCCAGACTGGTAGCGACTGCGAGGTTATCCTTGCCCTGTACAGAGAAAAGGGAATTAATTTCCTTGAAGATCTGAACGGTATATTCGCCTTCGCTCTATATGATGAAGAGAAAGACGATTTCCTCATTGCCAGAGACCCTATAGGAGTTATTCCTCTTTATATAGGTTATGACAGTGACGGTAAGGTGTATTGCGCCAGCGAGCTTAAGGCTCTTGAAGGTTTCTGCGAACGCTACGAACCGTTCTTACCGGGACATTATTACTGGAGCAAGGAAGGTAAGATGACACGCTGGTACACACGCGACTGGATGAGTTATGATGCCGTGAAGGATAATCCGGCATCGGTAAGCGCTATACACGATGCGCTTGAAGCAGCCGTTAAACGCCAACTTATGAGCGACGTTCCTTATGGTGTGTTGCTGTCGGGCGGACTTGACAGCTCGGTTATCTCTGCCATCGCCAAGAAGTTTGCGGCACGACGCATTGAAACCGACGGTAAAAAAGACGCATGGTGGCCGCAGTTGCACTCGTTCGCTGTGGGACTGAAGGGAGCACCCGACTTGATTAAGGCTCGCGAAGTAGCCGACTATATAGGTACAGTGCGTCACGAAATAAACTACACCATACAAGAAGGTCTTGATGCCGTGCGCGACGTGATTTACTTCATCGAGACATACGATGTTACCACCGTACGTGCCTCTACCCCTATGTATCTGTTGGCTCGTGTCATTAAGAGCATGGGTATAAAGATGGTACTTAGCGGCGAAGGTGCCGACGAGGTCTTCGGTGGATACTTGTATTTCCACAAGGCACCTGATGCCAAGGCTTTTCACGAAGAAACCGTCCGCAAGTTGTCTAAGCTGTATCTGTACGACTGTCTGCGTGCCAATAAGTCGCTCTCAGCTTGGGGCGTAGAAGGTAGAGTACCGTTCCTCGACAAAGAGTTCCTCGATGTAGCCATGCGCACTAACCCTGAAGCAAAAATGTGTCCGGGAAAAACCATTGAGAAGAAGATAGTACGCGAGGCTTTTGCCGACATGCTTCCTGAAAGTGTAGCTTGGCGACAAAAAGAGCAGTTCTCTGACGGAGTAGGCTACAGTTGGATTGACACCCTGAAAGAAATAACATCAAAAGCTGTTACCGACGAGCAGATGGCTCACGCTGCAGAACGTTTCCCCATCAATACTCCGATGAACAAAGAAGAGTATTACTACCGCAGCATATTCGAAGAATACTTCCCTAGCGAAAGTGCGGCACGCAGCGTACCAAGCGTACCAAGCGTGGCTTGCTCTACTGCCGAGGCTTTGGCATGGGATGCATCATTCAAGAACCTGAACGACCCCAGCGGACGTGCCGTTGCAGGCGTTCACGAAGAAGCTTACACAAAATGAAAAAGATAGAATTCACCAAAATGCACGGGTTGGGCAATGATTACATCTACGTAAACACCATGAAATATCCCATTGACCATCCCGAGCAGTTGGCAATAGAATGGAGCAAGCCACATACCGGTATAGGAAGCGACGGACTGGTTCTGATAGGGAAACCTACAAAAGACGGCGATTTCAGTATGCGTATCTTCAATGCCGACGGATCGGAAGCGAAGATGTGCGGAAATGCCAGCCGATGCATAGGGAAATATCTCTATGAATACGGACTGACCGACAAAACCGAGATTAAACTTGAAACTCTATCGGGCATAAAAATACTTCGTCTAAAAGTAGACTCAGAGAATATGGTGGAGACTGTAACCGTAGACATGGGCATACCTACAGAAATAGTAACCGTAAATTTAGGCGAAGGATATGGATTTTCACAAGGGATATCGGTCTCTATGGGAAACCCGCATTTGGTTATCTTTGTAGACGATATCAAAAAAGTAGATATAGAAAAGGTTGGGTCTCAACTTGAGCACCACCCTCTCTTTCCCGACCGCGTTAACGTAGAATTCGCACAAGTACTTAAATCGAGCACCGACGGCGAAAGCGTTATCCGCATGAGAGTGTGGGAACGCGGTTCGGGCATCACTCAGGCTTGCGGCACCGGATCGTGCGCCACTACGGTAGCGGCGGCTTACACGGCAAAATGCGGATATGTATCAGAGATTATAATGGACGGAGGTAATCTGCACAATCGCTGGGTGGGGATAGGCGGACATCTGTTCATGACAGGAACAGCCACTAAAGTGTTCGATGGAACTATTGAATTAAAAGACTGACAAGATAAATGGCACACGTAAACGAAAACTTTCTGAAATTGCCGGGAAGCTATCTCTTCTCCGACATTGCAAAAAAAGTAAAAGCATACCAAGAATCGCATCCCGATAAACGCCTCATCCGTTTAGGTATAGGCGATGTAACTCGCCCCCTGCCGCAGGCATCTATAGAGGCGATGCATCGTGCGGTAGACGAGATGGCAAACAAATCGACGTTTCACGGATATGGTCCTGAGCAAGGATATGATTTCTTGATAGATACTATCATTAAAAATGACTTCGAGCCGCGTGGCATCGAACTCAGCAGTTCTGAAGTATTCATCAGCGACGGAGCTAAAAGCGATACTGGTAACATAGGCGACATATTAGGACTCGACAACAAGGTTGCTGTAACCGACCCAGTCTATCCGGTTTATGTGGATAGCAATGTGATGGGCGGACGCGCCGGTCAACTTAACGGAAAGCAATGGAGCGACATCACTTACATGCCATGCAAGGCCGAGAATAATTTCATTCCCTCAATACCGAGCAACCGCATAGACGTGATTTACCTGTGCTACCCCAACAACCCTACCGGAACTACACTTACTAAGGCCGAGTTGAAGAAATGGGTGGATTACGCGCTAAGCCACGACGCACTGATTCTCTTCGACGCTGCCTACGAAGCTTATATTCGCGAGGATGATATCCCCCACTCTATCTTCGAGATAGAAGGAACTAAACGATGCGCCATAGAATTCCGCAGTTTCTCTAAGACAGCTGGATTTACCGGAGTGCGCTGCGGATATACCGTAATACCTAAGGAAGTTACAGCTACTACCGCTACCGGAGAACGGGTAGCACTGAATGCTCTGTGGAACCGCCGTCAATGTACTAAGTTCAACGGCACAAGCTACATTACCCAGCGTGGAGCCGAGGCTATATATAGTAAGGAGGGAAAACAGCAGGTGCGCGAAACCATAGATTATTATATGGAGAACGCACGCATAATGCGTGAGGGACTTACAGCCGCAGGTATACAGGTGTTCGGCGGAAAAAACGCGCCATACCTCTGGGTAAAGACTCCCGAAGGATTTACTTCTTGGCAATTCTTCGACCATCTGCTGAACGAGGCTAATATTGTAAGTACTCCGGGAGTAGGATTCGGTCCAAGCGGAGAAGGTTATCTAAGACTGACGGCATTCGGTCAACGCGAAGACTGCATAGAGGCTATACAGCGCATCAGCCAAGATAGATAATAAAACAACAGGATATATATTAAATACGTGATGGACTCGGATATCGCATAGTGATATTCGGGTAGGTAGTGTAAAATAAACTGTGTCACGCATTATTTTTTC
>ULYR01049826.1_pt1 | contig 20996 bp, 13 predicted proteins | sample 1962341 | NCBI WGS metagenome assembly ULYR01 (sample SAMEA4835868, study PRJEB28245) | human gut metagenome | biome: gut microbiome; material: fecal sample | place: Denmark | collected 2008 | reverse complement strand
TCCCCTGGGCAATGAGCTTTTGCCGGATGTCATCGTAGATGGTAAAGACCGGCTCCGGCTCTTCCAGCGGCACAGCCTGTTCCAGCGCATGGAGCGTGGGGTTGTCCAGCGCCTTGGCTGCCTTTTTGGAAGGGGACGCCTGGGGCGTGGAAATATCGCAGAACACCAGCTGGGTCAGCTTGTCAGCCTCGCCGTCTCGCCAGATCTGCATGATGTTTGCGACACATTGGTTGACCTTGGTGCCAGGTTCGTCCGGCAGCGCCTGATTGATAATGCGCTGGTCCAGACCCAGCTTGCGGCCATCGCTGGTGATCTTGAGCATATTGTCCTGGGAGGGGTCCACCGTGCCGCTGTGTACCAGGGAAGCACGCTCGGATAGCGCCTTCACCATTTCCTGCTGCTGCTCGGTGGGCTGGGCCACGATGTTGTGGTATTCTACCTCCGGGGTAGGCAGATGAAGCTGATCGGCGGTTTTAATATCCGCCACCTCTTTGAACAGGTTCATCAGCTCCGGGAGATTGAAAAACTTGGAGAAGCGGGTGCGCGCCCGGTAGCCGGTGCCTTCCGGTGCCAGCTCCAGCGCCGTTGTCGTTTCACCAAAGCGCGACGCCCAGCAATCAAAGTGGGTCATACTCAGTTCCTGCAAGCGGTCATACTGGAGATACCGCTGCATGGTGTAAAGTTCAGTCATGGAGTTGCTGACCGGAGTGCCGGTGGCAAAGATAACCCCTCGGCTGCCGGTGATCTCGTCCATGTAGCGACACTTGGCGAACATATCGCTGGACTTTTGGGCATCGCTGGTGGAGAGGCCCGCCACATTCCTCATTTTTGTGTAAAGGAACAAATTTTTGTAGTTATGAGCTTCATCGACAAATAACCTGTCCACGCCAAGCTGCTCAAAAGTCACCACATCGTCCTTGCGGCTCTCAGCCTGGAGCTTTTCCAGTCTGGCCTCCAGGGATTTGCGGGTCCGTTCCAGCTGTTTGACCGTGAAACGCTCACCGCCGCTGGCCTGCACCTCAGCAATACCCTCGGTGATCTCGTCGATCTGCTCGTAGAGGAGCCGTTCCTGGCGCTCCCGGCTGATGGGGATTTTTTCAAACTGCGAATGTCCGATGATAACGGCATCGTAGTCTCCGGTGGCAATTCTGGCACAGAATTTTTTGCGGTTGTGGGTCTCAAAATCCTTGCGGGTCGTGACCAGGATTTTTGCAGAGGGATAAAGCCGCAAAAACTCCGATGCCCACTGTTCTGTCAGGTGGTTCGGCACCACAAAGAGGGACTTCTGGCATAACCCCAGGCGCTTGGATTCCATCGCAGCGGCCACCATCTCAAAGGTTTTGCCAGCGCCTACCTCGTGTGCCAATAGTGTATTGCCGCCATACAGCACATGAGCAATAGCACCCAGCTGGTGATCCCGCAGGGTAATGGACGGGTTCATGCCGCCAAAGGTGATGTGGGACCCGTCGTATTCACGGGGCCGGGTGGAGTTCATTTCCTCGTTGTACTGGCGCACCAGGGTCTGGCGGCGCTCCGGGTCCCTCCAAATCCAATCACGGAAAGCGTCCCGGATGGCCTGCTGCTTTTGGGCGGCCAGAGTGGTCTCCTTGGCGTTCAGCACCCGGCGTTCCTTGCCGTCTGCATCCTCCACGGTGTCGTAAATGCGGACATCCCGCAGATTCAGGCTGTCCTCCAGAATCTTGTAGGCGTTGGCACGGCTGGTTCCGTAAGTGGTGTAGGCCGCCACATTGTTTTCGGAGACAGAGCTTTTGCCCGTGATCTGCCACTCGGCGGTATAGGAGGTATAGTTGACCTGGATGGCGCGTTGAAGGTAGTTCGGGGTGTTGAAAGTCTCATACATGAACTGCTGGATGTACTTCTTGTCAATCCAGGTAGCGCCCAGGCGCACCTCGATCTCCGAAGCGTCCAGATCTTTGGGCTGGGCGGCGGTCAGGGCCTCCACATTGATGGCAAAGGCCGGGTCCTGCTGTGCGGCTCGCTGTGCCTGACGGAGCTTGCGCCGAACATTGCCGGAAAGGTATTCGTCGGCGGTCACATAGGTGGGCCGTTCTCCCTCCGGCACAGGCCCAGGCAGACGGAAGATCACGCCTTGCAGCTCGGCGGCCAGCTCGTCACTGGTCTTGCCGGTGAGCTGTTCCATATACTCCATGTCCACACGGGCCTTTTCCGCGATGGATACGGCCAGAGCTTCGCTTGCGGTGTCCACGGAAGTCACCGCCTCATGGGGCTTGATGGTCCGCTTTGTGAACATATCTGCTTTGTGCTTCAGTTGGCCATTCTCGTCAATGACTTCCAGCGCGCAGAGCAGATAGTAGCTGGAATCATCAGCAAAGGCCAGCCGGTTCCCCCGGTCATTGATAAGGCCGTACTTGGCGGAAAAATCGTCATAGAGCTGGTTCAGCTCCACCTGTTTCTCACGAATGTCGCTGTCCGGTGTAGCTGCGTCCATTTGCAGGTCGATCAGTTCCTGGACACAATCCCGCAGCCTCACCATGCCTTTAATGCGGGCCTCGGCGGTGGCGTTGAGATCGGGGCGCACCATGCGGCTGTTCTCCCGGAAATACACAGCTCCGTCCACCACGGTATAGGAGTAGTTCTTCACATTGGGGTCAGCGGGGATAGAGGTGTCGATGGCTTCGCCTTCGCCCAGCTCCGGCAGCTCGGCCTCCTGGTAGGTGCCGCGAATGTACTTCACAGCATCGTGCAGCTGATCGGCCAGCTCCAGCCCCTCAATGGGGTTCACGGTGTAGTCCATGCCGTGAGCGGTGCTTTCTGATTCCTGTCGGCCCAGCACCATTTCCGGGTGGTCCAGGAAATAGCGGTTGATGGAAAAGCCGTCCTCGGTCTGCCCGGTCTGCGTCCACTCCGGTACAATGTCCAGCGGGCGATCTCGCTTTTGGAGGAAGATGATGTCCGATACAACCTCGGTCCCGGCATTGGCCTTGAACGCATTGTTGGGCAGACGGATAGCCCCCAGCAGCTCGGCGCGCTGGGCAAGATACCGGCGCACGGTGGAATCTTTGGCGTCCATCGTATAGCGGCTGGTGACAAAGGCCACCACGCCACCGGGACGCACCTGGTCCAACGCCTTGGCAAAAAAGTAGTTATGAATGCTGAAATTCAGCTTGTCGTAGGCTTTGTCCCGAACCTGATACTGGCCGAAAGGTACATTGCCGATGGCAAGGTCATAGAAGTCCCGCCTGTCGGTAGTTTCAAAACCGGCCACGGTGATGTCGGCCTTGGGATAGAGCTGCTGGGCGATCCGCCCGCTGATGGAATCCAGCTCCACGCCGTACAGACGGCTGTTCCGCATTTCCTCCGGCAGCATACCGAAGAAATTACCCACACCGCAGGACGGTTCCAGGATGTTGCCGGTCTCAAATCCCATACGGCCCACAGCCTCGTAAATCGCTTTGATGACCGTAGGGCTGGTGTAGTGCGCGTTGAGGGTAGAACCTCTGGCAGCGGCATATTCCTCTGGGGTCAGCAACTCCTTCAGCTGGGCATATTCCTTGCTCCAGCTTTCCTTGTCAGGGTCAAAAGCATCCGCCAACCCGCCCCAGCCCACATACCGGGAGAGGACTTGCTGCTGCTCCGGCGTTGCCTGCCCGGTGGTTTCCTCCAGGTATTTCAGCAGCTTGATTGCCTCGACATTGGCCTGGAACTTGGCCTTGGGGCCGCCTTCGCCCAGGTGATCGTCAGTGATACGGAAATTCTCGGCGGTGCGGCGCAGATTGGCCTTGTATTCCTCATAAGAGGCTTTCTCGGCAGCTTTGACATTGGGGAAGGTCTGCCACTCGCCGTTTACCTGAATGGAAACGGGGTGTTCGTCCAGCACTTCATCCGGGGTTTTCTCCGGCTCGGTGACAGGTGTAGGAGGCTCCGGCTCATTGGTTCTCGGGGTCTGAACAACCACATCATAGGGCAGATGGTTCTTGTCGCCCGGATAGACAGCCACAGTCTCGGATTGGAAGGTCGGAGCTTCGGCAGCCGGTTCGGGGCGTTCCTGCCCAAAACCGTCCAGCTGACGGGCATACATCCCGCGCAGCAAAGGCGCAACCTCGCTCCACTGGAAGAACAGCATGGCCAGACGCTTTTCATCTGCATCCAGCACTTCCAGCTCAATACCTTCCGGCATCGTGCGGTAATCGGCGGTCTCGCCGGTCTCCAGCTCCATCGTTTCCACGATGTTGGGATAGGCCCGGCTCAGCCACAGGGCCACCTCCTGGTTGCTCTTGCCGTTGCGAAGAAGCTCGGAAAGCTCCGCCTTGTCCGCTTCACCAATCAGGCCATGGGCAAGCACATCCCGCAGGTCCTGGTCCACCGTATCCAGATTTGCAGGCAGGAACTCGGTATAGAAGTCATTGCGGTTATCCTCCCGCAAAAGCTGCTCAAACCGTTCCCGGCTCTCAGCCCGGTAGATGGGATAGCTCATGCCGGTGGGCAGCAGCTGCACCGTGTCATCCCGCAGCTCCGTGATCTGGTGGGCGAGGTCATCCAGATAGACAATATCCCCCACATTGTATGGAGGGACTGTTGGATCATAAGAAATCCGTTCCCGGACCGTGCCACGGGCCGCAGCATATTCTTCGTCTGACACAGGAACACGCGAATCGCCGGAAGAAGGCTGTTCCGGCTGGTCGGCTTGAGTGGTCTCCCTGGATATGGCCTCCACATCCCGCATGACCTGCTGAATAAAGGGGTCATTGTCCAGCTTTTCCGGGTCCACCACATGGCCGTCCACAATGCCACGCTGGGCCAGGGCCTCCCGGATGGCGATGGGGTCCACATCGTCCAGATTATCCTGTTCGACCTGGGTGTAGAAGCGATCCTCCTTGATGAGCTGGGCAATCCGGCGCTGTACCTTGGGCCAAGGCAGCGCCGTTCCTTCGGGGCTTTCCGGGCGGACCGCAAACGGAGTTTTTCCGTCGCTGCCATCAAACTCATGGGCCAGCCATACAGCGGTGTCTTTCTCCCGTGCATGGTCTTTCATGTAGCGAACAACGGCGTGTTTGCTTTCAATTTTACCGTTCCAGTCCTGGATTGCCCTGTCGATGTCATTGTCCGAGAGAGGGCGCAGCAGCTCATGGAGCTTGGGATAGGTCTCGTCTATGACTTCCCGATGAAGGCGCTGCCGGAACTCCGGGGTGTCAGAATAGAGGCGAAGCAGCCCCATATTACCGGACCCCAGGACGGCACGGCGAATAGCGGCGTTGCCCTCGATCACGGCGTTCTCGTAGTCACTGTGACCGCAGGCGTTCCGGTATCTGATGTCCTGGGTAACAGCCTCCAGCACGATGGGCTTGTATTGCTCATGCAGCTCCCGGAGGGTGGCGGCTTGGATGGCTTCTTCGTCCCGGAACGCCTGGAACCCGTCAGCACCATACTCCGCTTCATGGGCGTTGATGTCCTGTTCGGCCTCATGGTCGATAGAAGGGACGGAATACTCCCGGCGCTGGGTGCTGCCCTCCAGGGTGGCGGAGACCGTCACATCATGCTTGGCCCGGAGCTGTTCCAGGTACTGCTCCAGCCGGTTTGCCGGAAACCCGCACATTTCCACACGGCCACCGACAGGGATAGCACGGGAGACCAGTTGCAACCCCAGCTCCGGCGCGGCTTCTTTGGCGTCCTCGCCATAAATCTCGAAGAAATCGCCCATCTGATACAGGACCATATCATCTGGGTGTCGCTCCTTGACACCGTTGTATTCCCACACAGCCGGGTCAGGCTGCGGCTGTTCTTGGGCAAAAGAAAAAGCAGAGGATGTTTTCACATTCTCTGCTTCATCTATTCTTTGGATTTGTTCAGCTTCGGAGAGGAACAGGTTTAGGGTTAGCTGTTGATAAGCTCCGCCATCAAAATCTCCTCCACTTGGGCCTTGCAGGTGTTCATCAGGCCCACCCAGCGCATCGGATCGCGGGCTTTCAGCTCCTCCGTCGCGCCCGCCGACTCCGCCAACTGAGGAATCATCTGCTCCAGACGGCTGTTCGCCGTCTCGTCGATTTCCAGCAGGTGCGGGTACAGCTTCTCGGTCAGCAGCAGCTGGTTGTAGATCAGGGGCCGGTGTTCCTTCAGGTACGCTTTCCGCATCCTGCCGTACTTGCCCAGGGGCTTCTCCGGCTGTTCGCTCAGGCTCAGGTCGGGAATCAGGTAATCGCCGTTCCTCGTGTAAGTCAGGTTGTTCTCCATGTGTAACGCTCCTTTCCGCGAGTTGTTCGCGCTCATAGTTCTGGATAGTGACGCCGATCTGCCGCAGCACCTGCTGGTTCATCTGGCTGACCGCCGCTCCCAACGCCCCAACCGTGGCCGGGGTATTGAAATCGAAAATCGGCATGAAGTCCTCATGCTGGAAATATTGTTCCGTATCCAGTCCGCAGCGGGACATCAGGGCGTATGCGATGCTGACGGTGGCGGCGGACTTAAATTGGACTTCGATGTTGAGTTCATCGTACTCCTCCAGGAACGAACCGTCAACGATGTAGCGGAAGTCCTGCTGATGCTCGTCCCAATACTCACTCGCCAGCTTTCCGGCCACATCGGTGAGCTGTTGGGCAAGATCGTCACCGGCAACACCGTAGTTGCGCTCCAGCATGGCCGACACAGGCCCGATGTGCTGTTCCTCCAGCTGCCACAGCCAGGGGGTACGGGAATGTTCACGGGTCCCGGTGTCGGAAATATCGAACACATAGCGCAGGCGGGGCCTGTCGCCGGAATCGTCCACCAGGGCGATACCCTTGGAGCCACGGCGCACATACCGTCCCATTTTTTCATTCCACAGGTCGTACTCGGCGCAGGCGGTGGCGTCCGGGCGCTGGGCGTAAATCATCATCTGTTCATGGAATGGGTATTTGTAGAGGCGGGCGGCAGTAGTGAGAAAGGCTGTCCATTCTTTCCAGCTGCCCACAAGCCGGGTCGATACCTGTTCGGCCATCTGCCGGTAAAATTCAGCTTTGGATGGCATGGTTTTCTGTCCTCCCTTCATGTTAAATAGAAATGGGGCGGCACATCAGGCCGCCCCGCTGGGTCTTGGTGTGGTTTTTACTCGTCGAAATCCGGGTACAGCTCCAGCTCGGCAAACTCGGCGTCGCTCATAGCCCGGAGCTTGGAGAGGGCGCTGTCCGTCAGCTCCCGCAGCTCGGCTTCCTCCGGCGAAAGCTCACCGCACATCTCCGTCAGGGCTTCGATCAGCCCGGTGCGGCTGCCGGTGTTGTAGATACAAAGCAGGTTCGTTTCCTCAAAAGTGAAGTTTCCCATATCAAATCTCCCTTTCCGCGCTCTTTTTGGGCGCTGTCTTTTTGTGTTCCGTCTTGGGCTGGCTTTTCAGCTGCTCCATGACGGACTTTTTCTTTTCCCGGTCCTCCCGGTGGGCGGCGGCAGCCAAATCCATGAGAGAGATAGGCTGGCCGCTGCGGGCCTGCTGTTCCAGCTGGGCCACCGTCGGTTCCTTGGGGCCGTTGTTGATGATACCGTCGATCATGCCATAGTCATCCTCCACCGCCATTTCCGCGTTCTTCAGCGGATTGTCCGGCAGGAATCCGGGAACTTGCTCAAAGCCGAAGCTGTCGCAGTAATGACAGGATACCTTGCCATCCCGCTTGATGGCAACGATGTCACTGACGCTCATGGACGGATGGCGGTAATCGGCGGGATGTTCATTGTTGAAGCGGTAAAAGAGCTGTTCGGTGGTATCGCCTTTCAGATCAGAGGGCAGCAGCGGAGCGGTGTAGACCAGCTCATAGTTGTCCCGCTGCACCGTCTGCCCAATGGACTTGATCCATTCCAGGCCCTCGTATCGGATGTCCCGCAGCTCGTCGGTGTGCTTCACCTGATAAATGGCGAAGCAGTCGCCCTTGTGGGAGAGAAACGCCTGCTCCCGTTCCTCCTGGTGGTCCATACGGTCCTTGACCAGCTTATCAAACTCCGGGCTTTCCTCCCATTCCTCGCGGGACACGGCGAAGATACCGTCATGGGCGTCCAGGTCGGCGGTATCAAAGGCCATTTCCGGGTTCTCGCCCTCTTGGACAATGTAAACGGTCAGGTCACGCTCCATCAGCTCATAGGCTCTCTCTTTGGAGAGGGGCAGCAAGTCGCTGTCCAGGTAGCCGCATTTCTCCAAATCATCCTGCGTCAGCGCCGGGTCCGGCATGGGATACTCGTCCAACACCTGCTTCTGAGCATCCGGCAGCTGGGTAGTGGCAGCTTCTGCGGTATGCTGGTAGGCGATCTCCTGCAAAGTCTCGATCATGGCAAGCGGGGCATACTTGATGGACTTGCCGCCCATCCCCAGGTCCTCGCAAATGTGGCCGATGGCCTCAGAACGGCCCATGTTCGGTCCATCCAGCTGGCCGCCGTCCAACTGATTCATGGTTGTCACATCATAGAGCGTGTAGTCCCAGCCGGTGTCGCAGGGCTGAACATGAAGATAGCTGGTATCATCCAGCACCAGCAGGGCCTCCCGGTACTCAGCGCTGGGCTGAGATACTTCTTCCGCAGCTGCCTTTTCCTCTGTGGCCTGCCGGGGTGTCTGCTCCAGCTCCGGGGCGGCGGTCAGGTCAATGCCGCGCTCCTTGCAGATTTCCTTGTAGTTGCGCTCGATGTCGGAGATCAACTCGCAGGAAGTCTTATTGATGGTCTCCAGACTGGCCCGCAGCTCCTTCAGCTCCTTGTCCTTGGACCAGGAAGCGATGTAGCCGAAGCTGTTTTCGCCGGTCTGGATACCGAAATACTGACAGACCGCATAGGAAATGCTCTCGGCCTCCACTTCCTCGGTGTTGCGGTTCTTGACAGCCTGTTTCACCGCCGTCAGATCTTCCTCCACCTCCAGCCGCCACTCAAACCGATTCTCGTCTACATAGCGCCAACCGTCCTCGGCAGCAGCTTTTTCTGCCTCCGCTTCGGTGGCAAAGTCCAGGCGGAAGTCATGCTTGGTGCCGCCCTCGCTCACCATGACGATCTTCCAGGTCGGCTCCGCCTCATACTTTTGGGGGTCGTGGAGCTTGCTGTGCGCGGTCTCATGGACGGCAGCGGAAACGGTCTGCACCTCGCTCATGCCTTCCCGGATGGCGATCCGCTGCTGTTCGGAGGAAAAATAGCCGTCCATGTTCTCGGCCATCGGCTCAAACTCGATAGGGACCGGGGCGGAGCGGCGCAGCGCCTCCAGGAACGCCTCATAGTGTGGCACCGTACCGGACAGGCTGGAGGCCAGCTCCGGCAGGGGCTTGCCGTCTGTCTGGCTCACATCGAACACCTTGACCGGACGGAACATGGGGATTTCGATTTCCTTTTCCTCCATGACCGCCTTGCCGTCTGCGTCCAGGATGGGGGCATGGGTGTCCGGGTCGCGCTTCATTTCCTCGATTTTCTTTTTGTAGGGCGTAGGCGCTATGATGGTAATGCCATGTTCGCCCTTTTTCACATGGCGCTCAAACTGATTTTTCCACTTGTTGAACCCGGCCACCAGGGTGGCGTCTGGGCGCTGCATATAGATGAGCATGGTGTTGTTGACGGAGTAGCGGTGGAACTTGGACATGACGGACAGGTAGCGCATATACTTCTCGCTCTCAAACAGCTCCTTGATACCCTGTTCAATGCCCGCCGTGATTTCCTGCAACCGCTCCCGGTTGGTGGGCTTATCAGCCATGATTTTCACTCTCCTTTCCAAATTGGCGATTTCTGATTGGTGTTCGGCAATCCACAGCTTTTGTTCGTCAGGGCCGTCCTCCAGGAAAAAATCCAGCAGATAGCCCACATAGTCCTTTCGTTGGATTGCTTCCATAAACCGGGGGTGTGGATTTTCCTCCGGTGTTTTGGGTGTGTAGTCCGTTTCCCACTTGCGGAGCAAATGAAAGTAGTCGGCCAGGACACGAAAGGCATGGTCCCGGTCCTCCTTGAACTTTTGCGCCTCGGTTTTTTGCCGGATATAGCGCCTCCGGGGAGGAGCCTGACTGTCATAAGCCAAGCCAAAATCCTGGGCCAGCTTCTCGGCGGCCTCTTTGGGGGACAGATTGTAGAGCCTCGCTGTGAAGTCGATCACATCGCCGGTGGCTCCGCAGCCAAAGCAGTAGAAATATTCCTCGTTCAGCTTCATGCTGGGATTTTTATCATCGTGGAACGGGCAACAGGCCATGCCGCTCCGGTTGACCTCTATCCCATACATCTGTGCTGCTTCTCGGACGGTGACAGACCCTTTGACGGCCTCAAAGACACTCTCAGCCATGCTTACTCGCTGCCCTTCTTGGAGGTGGGCGGCCTGTATCCGGCAGCCTTGGCCCGTTCACTGGCGGCCTTGCGGCGCTCGGCGCTGTATGGCTCCCGGACCGACACGCAGCGTTTGGGAACCGTAAAACTGTGCTTATCTTTTTTGCAGACCTGTTCCGGATGCTTTTGGGAAAGTCGAGTCAGCTTTTCCATCAGTTTCTGATCATGGGTATAGACCTCAGCAGTGGTATCGGCCTGGTTGTAGAGGATGATGGTTTCCTGTTCGTAGAGGGAGAGCTTCATCGTTTGCCGCCTTTCTGCTGGTCAAATTCCAATCTGAAATTGGCGTACTGCCCATCATCCTCCAAAACCACTGTGGCATCGTAGGTCTTGCCGGTCTTTTCGGAATAACAGCCGGTGATCCTTGCGCGGCCATCTTTGAGCAGCGCCGTCACCACAGCTTTGGTGGGCTGTTTTTTCTTGGCGGCCCACCACTTGTTGTTTTTCCAGATGGCGAATTTACAACCCTCATTTTGGCAGAAGAAGCCCTTTTGCAGCTCCGCCACATCGCCACCGCAGCGGGGGCATTTGCCCACCACTTCGCGGGGCGGAGAAAACAGATACTCGGTCCCCTTGATGACCTGATAGTTTCCCACCAGCTCTTTGAGCATGGTGGAAATCCCGTCCATGAAATCCTCCGGGGCCAGCTCGCCGCGCTCAATCTCACCCAGCCGGTACTCCCATTCAGCGGTCAGCAAGGGTGATTGCAGCTGTTCCGGCAGCACGGTGATAAGGGATACCGCATCATGGGAGGGCATGAGCTGCACTTGCTTTTTGCTCTTTTTGCGCTCCAGAAATCCGGTGGATACCAGCTTTTCCAAAATCCCGGCGCGGGTGGCCGGAGTTCCCAGGCCCTTGCGCTCGGCATCGTCCGGCATATCGTCCTTCCCGGCAGTCTCCATTGTGGAGAGTAGCGTATCTTCGGTGAAATGTTTGGGCGGGGTGGTCTTGCCCTCCTTGACGGCAGCACCAGAAAGGGGCAGCGTCTGACCTTCAGACAGCTCCGGCAGCGCCTTGTCCTCGGTTTCTTTGTCCTGCTCCACATTCTTCAGCCCTGCGCGATAGGCAGCGTCCAGCGCCCGCCAGCCAGGTTGTTTCACCGTGCGGCCCTTGGCGGTAAACTCTGCTCCGGCGCACTCCACAACGACGGCGGTTTCCGCAAAGATATAGGGCTGGGCTACGGCGCACAGCAGCCGCAGGGCCACCAGCTCCAGCACCGCTTTTTCGCCCACCGGCAGGCCGGTCAGGTCCGCGCCCTGGAGGTTGCGGGTGGGGATCACCGCATGGTGGTCGGTTACTTTCTTGTCGTTGATGACCGCACCGGCATCGCAGGAAATGGCAATCCCTTTCCGAAACGGCATGGCATTGGCAACCAGATTGACCAGCACAGGCAGGCTTTCAGCCATATCGCTCGTCAGATAGCGGCTGTCCGTTCGGGGATAGGTGCAGAGCTTCTTTTCATAGAGGTTCTGCAAATAGTCCAGGGTTTGCTGGGCTGTGAACCCCAGCAGCCGGTTGGCGTCCCGCTGGAGGGTGGTCAGGTCATAGAGAGCGGGCGGCTTCTCGGATTTGTCCTTTCGCTCCACCTTTTTCACCGTCACAGCCGCACCCTGACAGGCAGTTTTCAGCTGCTCGGCAGCAGCCTTGTCCGCCATGCGCTCCCCGGAAACGGTGAAACCGGGCAGTTCCAGCGTGACCGTGTAGAACGGCACCGGCTTGAAGGTGTCGATCTCGGCCTCCCGCTGAACGATAAGGGCCAGCGTCGGGGACATGACGCGCCCGATGTTGAGGGTCCGGTGGTACAGTACCGAAAACAGCCGGGTGGCGTTGATGCCCACCAGCCAGTCCGCCTTGGCGCGGCAGAGGGCCGCATCCCGCAGGCCGTCATAATCTGCACCGGGGCGCAGGTTTGCAAAGCCCTCCCGGATGGCGGAATCCTCCATCGAGGAAATCCAGAGTCGCTTCATGGGTTTGGTGCAACCCGCCAGCTCGTAGACGGCGCGGAAGATCAGCTCACCTTCGCGTCCGGCGTCGCAGGCGTTCACCACCTCGGTCACATCCGGGGCGTTCATCAGCTGTTTCAGCACATCAAACTGTTTCTTCTTGTCCTTGCTCACCACCATCTGCCAGGGTTCTGGCAGAATGGGTAGATCGTCATAGCGCCACTTGGCGTACTCCGGGTTATAAGCATCGGCGTCGGCCAGTCCAGCCAGGTGGCCCACACACCAGCTGACCCGCCAGCCGTTGCCCTCTAAATAACCGTCCTTATGGGTTGTTGCTCCAATTACGGCGGCCAGACTTTGGGCAACGGACGGTTTCTCAGCGATTACCAGCTTCATGGTTTTTCATCCTCCTTTCCCGCAGCCATGTGGTCAGCTGCCGGTGGCAGAATCCCACGCAGGGCTGACCGTCACGGTAATTTCCGCAGCCATAACAGGGGTGGCCGGGAGATAAAGAAGGAGGACGGGAAGTTTCCTTCCCGCCCTCCGGCCTGCGTGTCATCATGCGTTCATAGGGGCTGTCGGTGAAGCGGGTCAAACCGTCTTGTCCTCGCTTTCCTCGTCGCCGCCCCCGTCAGCGTCCAGCTCGTCAGATTCCTCGGTCTCCCAGGAGTCCTCGTCCTCCTGGTCGGTATCATCCTCGCCGTAGTCATAATCGTCCAAATTGTCGTTGCCCTTGGTCTTGGGTTTGTTTTTCACCAGCTTAAAGTAGGCAAAAGCACCGCCGCCACCCATCAGGGCCAGCACCACTAAAAGAATGGCCGGATTCAGCCCTGTGGCGTTCTGCGCCGGTTCCTCCGGCTCCGGGGTTTCCTCCGGGGTCTCCGGCTCCGGCTCCTTACCTGTGCAGGCGCTCATATTGGTGGCACACACCGGGCAGGCCGTATTCACCGCACCGGCCACACATTTCTCCGTACAGGTACAGGTGGCGGGCTGCTCCTGGGTGGTCTGGCCGTCCTCCATCAGCGCCATTAGGTCCGCCTCGTCCACCTGATTCAAGAAATGAACGGCGGTTTCCTTGTCCTCGTTGGCACGGTCAATGAGGATGTAGAAGTAGTTGCCCGCCTTGGTGGTGACGGTGATAAGCTGCTTGTTGCCGCCGAAATCATCCACCAGGGCGGCATTGCCCTCCGGGGTCAGGGCCGGACTGTCCTCGGTTTCCTCCACCACCACATTGCTGTCGTTGGTGGTATCCTCTGCCGGGGGCTGGTCTGTCCCCTGGGCAAAGGCCGTCACGGAGAAGCTGGCCATCAGCACCAGAGCCGCACACAGGGCCGAAAAGGTTTTGAAAATCCTCTTATTCTTCATGGTCGGTGTCCTCCTGTTCATCGTAGTCGGCAGAAGCAGCGGCCATGCCAGGGACCGTACCGCCGGAGAGCATAGCGTTCAGCTGCTCCGGGGTCATACGCAGGGCGCGTACCATCTGGATGATCTCCAGATTCTCTGCCTCGGTTTTCTGCGCTTCCAGGGTTTTCAGCTTTTCCTGATACTCCGCAATCTTCTCGCGGACCTTGGCAATCTCCTGGTCAATGCGCTGGATTTTATTCTTAGCCATTGTGAATCACTCCTTTATAGAAATCTCTGTTACCAGTTCATTAAGCCATAGCCCTTGATACACTCGTAATTCAGGTCATAGCTTCTGATTTTGCAGGCATCGCCGCTGTTGCCCTCAACCGTATAAACTCGGCTACCGTCCGTGCCGACCACAAGACCTACATGGTCCGCAGACCCATCAAGATCCCAATCGAAGAAGATGGCATCGCCAGGGGCGATATTGGCGTAATCACGCCCGCCCCATTGTCCGTGAGACTGGAACCAGGGAACGCCCTGGGACTGACAGCCTGCAAAGCGTGGTTCGGACAGTCCCATCTGGCCGTAGCACCAGGACACAAAGCAGGCGCACCATTCCACACGGGAGTTAAAGCCATACCAACTCCAGAACGGCTGACCGCCCACATTGCCCACCTGACTTTTCGCTATATCCACCACAGCCTGATTACCGGGGCGGGTGCCGTTGACAAACTGAACACCGGTCAAACTCTCGGAATCACTGGTGTTTGTGGAACCGCCGCCGAAAATCAGGGGCTTGTTGCCCAGCGTCTGCCGGTACACCTGGTACATTTCCAGCTGTTCCGGGGTTAGCAGCTCCAAAGCCACAGAGGATATGGGCTTGCTGGTGAGCTTCACATTGAGGATGTAGTAGTTGTAGGGAACCTCAACGGTATAGCTGTTGCCCTCGCTGTCTGTACGGGTTTCTGTCCGATAACGCACTTCCACTTCCTCGGTGAGCGTCAGCCGATACTGGGCATCGAATACACACTCCAGTTCCGCCTGGGCGCTCTGGCGGGTATATCCCTGCAACACGGCGGACAGGTAGGCTGCCAGCTCATGGGGGTCATGCCCGATCATATCCAGGTCATAACGGTATTCGTCATACCCGGGATGGCTGCTTTCGATATTGTCGATCTCAGCTTGCAGCGCCGTTTCCTTGGCGGCATAGTCAGCCTCCACCGCCACCAGTTCCGGGTCATCTGAAGGATAGGTGGTTCCGGAAATTGCCGAACCAATTCCTTGACTCAACACAGAGCAAGAGGACATGATGTTGAGCAGCATACAGACCAGCAGGAAGATTGCACCCGCAACCAGGAATCCCTTTTTGTGGCGCATGACAAATGCCCCTGCCTCCTGTGCTTTTTCCTTGACCGTCTTGGCGGCCTTGCCGGTCTTTTTTGCGGTGCTGGCGGTATTTCCGGCAGCTTGACCGGCGCGTTTGGCGGCAGCGTATTCTTTTTTGATAGCCTGTTTCTGCTGCCAGCGGGAAATGGGGTTACTGGCAAGCTGGGGATTTTCCCGCAGGGACTTCTGATACAGGGCGATCACATTGGCCTTCTCCAGCTTCTGCTCGGCCTGGGCTGCCTTGCGGTAGGGCTTCAACTTGTGGCTGCGGTAGCCTTCCCGAACCAACCGTGCGCCGGTCTCGGCAGCCTCCTCGGACTTGTGGGCGCTCTCTACGCCCACATTGTCCTGTTCGGTCTCCCGGATTTTCTTGTGAACTTTCCCCAGGGCGGCATTGGCGGGGGTATCCCGCACCGCATGGGACAGCTTGGAGGGCGGCTTCTTCTTGTCCTCCAGCACCAGCTTGGTGGTCACTTTACCGGTCTCCGGGTCCAGCGTCTTTTGCCGGACCTGCTTTTTGGGAATTTTAGCCTGCGCCTTATCCGCTTTGGCGGCGGCCTTGTCCGCCTTGCGGATGGGCTTCTCCAGCGCCGGGTCAGCCCGTTCCTCGTCTGTAAAGCGCAGGCGCGGCTCCTTATTCAAACCATTCCCCCAGCATGAGAGCGTCCGTCATGTAGCGCAGCTCCACATAGACGGCCAGTCCCACAGGGTCATGGAAAGGGTGCTGGAGCAGATGGGCGTAGATCTGCGCCACTACATTGGCCAGCAGCTCAGACTGGCTGCCCTCGAAGATGATGACAGCGGGAACACCGTTCATGGCGCACCAGATTTCCGTCAGGCGCAGCAGGCCCGCCTCGCCATCCTCGCTCAGCTGGGCTGCCTGATCCGCCGCCGTGCGGGTCTCGCTGACGGCATCGGCCAGATCGGTGAGCAGGTAGGTACGCTCACTCTCCAGGGCATCGTCAAAAAACATCATGGTATTCAGTTCAGTGTTGGGATTCATGGTCATTCATCCTCCTTTTTCAGTTCCTGGGGTTTGGTAGTCATAATGCGATACAATTCTGTATCCTTGGGGAAGTGATCCACAAAAGGCAGGATCGTAGCGCCATAGAACAACAGGCCCTCGCCCTCGCCGGAATGGGTCACATAGGACAGCTGGTGCGGAGAAATGCCCAGCTGCTTGGCGAGAATCTGCCGGTCCCCGCCAGCCTGATTGAGCATATACACAAAGTCGGAGTTTTCAAAGATGTTCTCCACCTCGCGGCTGCTCAAAAGGTCTTTGACATTCTGCGTGATACCGGTGGGAATACCGCCCCACTTTCTGAACCGCTTCCAAATCTCCACCGTGTAGGCGGCGGTCTGTTCCTCTTTCAGCAGCAGGTGCATCTCGTCGATGTAGTAACGGGTGGACTTGTGGGCAGCGCGGTTGATGGTGACACGGTTCCATACCTGGTCCTGGACCACCAGCATACCGATCTTTTTGAGCTGCTTGCCCAATTCTTTGATGTCATAGCAGACAATGCGGTTGTTGATGTCCACATTGCTGCGATGATTGAACACATTGAGGGAGCCGGTCACGTAGATTTCAAGCGCCGTGGCGATGTACTGCGCTTCCTTTTCGTCCTGCGCCCTCAAAAGGTTATACAAATCCTCCAGAACGGGCATATTCTCCGGGCGCGGGTCGTTCAGATAGTCCTGATACACCAGCCGCACACAACGGTCGATGATGGTTTTCTGCACCGGCTGCAAGCCCTCCTTGCCGCCCACAATCAGCTCACACAAGCTGAGAATGAAGTCGGACTTGAGGGACAGCGGGCTTTCATCGTCCGAGTAATCCAGGTTCAGGTCCATGGGGTTGATGTAGTTGGTAGAGGTGGGCGAAATCTTAATGACCTGCCCGTGCAGGCGTTCCACCAGGGGTGCGTACTCTGCCTCCGGGTCACAAATGATGACATCATCGGTTGTGAGCAGAAAACAGTTGGCGATCTCACGCTTGGCGCTGAAGGACTTGCCGGAACCCGGCGTACCGAGAATCAGGCCGTTGGGGTTTTTCAGCAGCTTGCGATCCACCATGATGAGGTTGCTGGACAAGGCATTGATGCCATAGTACAGCGCCTCTTTGCCGTTCTGGAAAAGCTCCTGGGTGGTGAACGGCACGAAGATGGCCGTGGAACTGGTGGTCAGCCCCCGCTGAATCTCGATCTGATTGAGTCCCAGGGGCAGGCAGCTCATCAGCCCTTCTTCCTGCTGGAAGTCAAGCCTTGTCAGCTGGCAGTTGTACTTCTGCGCGATGGAACTGGCTTGGAATACATTGTTGTCCAGCTGACGCGGGGTGTCAGCCGTGTTCAGCACCAGGAAGGTCACGAGGAACATTCGCTCGTTCCGGCTCTGCAAATCCTGCAAGAGCTTTTTGGCCTCTGCACCGTAGGTGGCAAGGTCAGAGGGAATGATGTCCATATCGTATCCGGCACGGACCGCTTTTTTCTGTTCCTCGATTTTGGATTTGTCCAGGTCAGTGATCTTGCGCTTGACCGTCTTGATGGCCTTGATCTGATCTACCGACTGGATATGCAGGCTGACAACCAGATTGGATTCCATGTCCAAAAACTCCGCCAGCATTCGGTCATTCAGTTCTGGCGCGAGGATTTGTACGAAGCTGACCGCCCCGTACTTTTTTCCCATTCTGAACTGCTTGCCAGTGCGGAACTCAAACCCAGATGGTGCGATGAAGTCCTTGGTGGACAGACCACTGGACGGGAGCCAATCCCACTCAAAGCGGAACGGCAACTGCTCATCCATGTGGAAGATGCCGTGGAGCTGGGCAAGTCTTGCCTTACCATCGAGAGTTTCGGCAGCCACGCCCAGACGCTTGAAGTTATTGAGAATGTCGGTCTCAATACGCTCCAAACGGGGTTTGGCCGATTTGATGCTGTCCGCGTCAATGCCGAAGGTGAGATACTTGGTTTTGATAAGGCCGTTGTTGCCCTTTGCCAGCTGGTTTTGCAGCATGGTCATGTACTCAACCCGAATACTGTCAAAGTCATCCCCCTGGAGAGGAATGGAAATGGCACGGGCAAAAGTCTCTTTGGATGCTGCAAGATTCAAAAAAGATAGCTCAAATTTGATCGAGCTGTCGAAGTAGTTGAGAAAATCACACCAGCCCTCAAAAATCGCTGTTTTGTCCTCATTCTGCGAGAGCTGATAGTTGATGTCCTGGAATTGGATGGTCTTTGTGTAATGGCCGTCTGCCACGCGGCAGATACCATCTGGCCACATTCGTTCATAGGGGATGCTGTCCTGAGCTGATTTTTCCTTTTTGTCTGTGCGATTGGCACGGGCAATGGCAGCCTCAATCTGCTTTCTGTCGGCACGGGACAGCTTTTTCTTTGTCCTGACCGGCTGCACAGCTTTTTCCTCGGTTTTTCCGAACAGCCGGTGCAGCCAGCTTTTGATTGCCGTGAACAATGTCGTACACCTCCTCGTCAAGATTTGCCTGCCGCTCCAAAGCGGCATAGAAGTTATTGGTGCGGTACGGGCGCTGCTTGGGACGAATCACCGTGACACGGATGATATTCCCCACGATTTTTTCCAAGGGCTGGCCGTGTTTCTCGTACATGGCGAGCATGAAGAAGGGCAGCATGACAAGCATCATACACATAGCTGCCACGCTGTTTCCCGCAGGCCCCCGGAGCAAAAAGAAAAGCGGCACGCCGATAAGCGCCCCGCCGGTGAAGCAGATAAGCTGCCTCTTGGTCAGGTTGAAAGCAACCTTGGTTTTGACTTTCGTCAGATCTTTGGGTACGGGTACATAAGCCAAAGGGATTACCTCCTTCTTTATGGAAATGAAATCGAGCTGTCTACTTCATTGCCCCATACATCCCAGCCAGGTGTGGTTTGTCTAGCAAACAGCTCAATACGTGGGACATCTCCTGCCAGCGAAATGATTTTATCCCGGACAATATCCGGTTTCTTGCTGTGGCCTTCTATTGGTGTCATCACAATCTGATGCACACCCGCAGACTGGCGCTTTGGGGAGCCTTTGGTTGCTAACAAACACAGTTCGGCATTTGCTCTGGTCCAATGCCCCATTCCCCAAAACAGAGAGGAGGATTGTCGGTTCTGCTTGACCCAGCAAAACGCTACTGTTTTATACGTAAATCCCCATGCGTCAATCACTGTAAAGGCTTCTCGAATAACAGGGAAAGTTACCCACAAAAATAAAATGCAGTTTTTGTCTGCCAATTGTGCAACTGGAAGTGTCCTGATTTCCTCTATGGTCATAGTGGAATAATGGCTCTCTGCGGTCCTGCCGTGTTCTTTTTTTCTCCAAACGCGATAACTCCACGGAGGATCGGCATAAATGATTTGATATTTTCCCATACGAACCCTCCTTAGTGTGCATTGAACACGGCTTTTGCAAGGCTTCCGGTCTTAAAGAGCGTAAAGCACAACAGGACCGTATAGCCCACACAGCTCCAGATAGCCATGATGATGTCATCTTCTGTTGCGATGTTCTGGACCAGCACGGCATAAATCGCCACACAGACGATGATGAGAAATGCCTGGAAGCCCAGAGCAAGGAGGGAGCGTAGATAATTCTGGCCCATGCCGCCCGATTCCTTGCTCATCATGGTAGCCATAGGAATAGGGGCCACCGAAGTCACAAGATAAATCTCAATCATACGGCCATAGATCACGATAAAGATACAAATGTAAAGCGCCCACATGGTAATGCCAATAAAGAGCGACTGCACCCATAAGCCAATCAACGGACCTAAATCCATTTCCATCAGCCGGGTCTCCATATCGCCCATAACAGAGGAGATGTCGATGGAAGCGTCAGAACCGATGATACCTGCCGCCTGCGCTACCACACTTTGCGCCATGTCGAATACACCCATGACGATATTCCATGTGTTTGTGACAATCAAAATGGCGGCGGCAGATTTGAACACCCATTTGAAGATCATCCAGGTATCCACATCATGCAGGTTGTTCCGGTCGGTAATCATCTGAATCAGCTCCAGCGTCATCACGATAGCCAGGATCACGCCAGCAATCGGCACCATGATGGAGTTGGAGAGATTCTGGATCATGCTGAAAATGCTCCCGTTCCAGCCCTGCGGGGTCTGACCCACCTGTGTCGCAATGTCTGCAACCTGCTGGTTTACACTGTCGAACATCCCCGATAAGTTTCCCATGATGCCGCCCACCAGCATTTCCTTGAGCCAGTTGGTAAGGGCATCCAGTAAGAAATCCATACGGTGTCAACCTCCTTTCAGCCGCCCCCGCGTGGGGGCAGGGGCGGCAAGGATTTCTTATGACAGCTTAACGGCGTGAGCGATCAGACGGTGAACAGGCTGGAGAGCAGGGGTACGAGGACCATGCCGACCACGGCGACGCCAGCGCCAGCCATGAGCTGCTTCATGCCCTGGGACTTTGCGCCCGGATTATCATTGCCGTAACCTTCCAGCAGGTTGATGACACCCCAGATGCCGAGACCAGCGCCCAGAGCAATAACGAGGGTCTGAAGAACGGTGATAGCCTGATTGAAAAATGCCATAAATTATAGTTAGCCGGAATCATTTGAAAAAGGTTGTTTTAGTCATTCATAGGCATACAAAAGCCGGAGCAATCTGCCGCCCGGTTTCCGGGGGCCGATTCCGGCTGTCCTCCTTTTTTATTATTTTTTGGTGATTGTCCGCTTTGTACGCCAATGGCCCCATAAGGGCAGTTGCGGCGAATAGATACGATCACTCCTTTCACAGCGGAACAGATTTACGCGCCCTCTGCGTCTACTTCGTACACATCGTAGACCTCATTGGGCTTGAGTTTCAGCCTTGCGGACAAGAATGCTTCAATATCAAAAGCGTTCTTGTCATCCGCGTCGGCAGTGTACTTGAAATTGGGGTGCTTGGTGATGTCGTACTTATCCGAAAGGAAAGGCCGCACACCGCGCAGCTGGAGGATGCACTTGCCACCGTCCATGACGGCCAGCTCGTCCTGACTCATCAGCTCTTTCCCCAATTTTTGATAGTTGAG